>LSQX01080717.1_pt2 | contig 29429 bp, 24 predicted proteins | sample 654561 | NCBI WGS metagenome assembly LSQX01 (sample SAMN04489861, study PRJNA283612) | anaerobic digester metagenome | isolation source: 4 biogas reactors fed with cattle manure at either 37C or 55C with and... | place: Denmark: Kongens Lyngby | collected 2014 | reverse complement strand
AAAAATCTGACGGCGCAATCGCACAACAATTATTGTGCGGTGTTGCCTTAACACGCTGCCAGTTTATCATGCTAAAGCAACGCTGAAATGAGTTTACCACACTTGCTTTTAAATTTCAAGTGCGAAACGGCAAAACGGCATATATAAGTTTTAGCTGTGAATGGCATATATAAGTTTTAATTGAAAAGAAGAACGACACATGATATTATTAAACTTGATTGCAGAAAGCTTTTGAGATTACTTTTGCGGCGCCATGTTTTCAGCGCCAATATTCCAAATCTTAAATTACTTTTATTATTAAATTTTGAGATTGACTGTTTTAACCAAAAAAGCTATAATATTTTTGATATTTGACACTAATATTTTTAAGGGTGGTTTTTAATGCAAGACAAATACTTTGACGAGGACGAGATTTGTTCAAACTTTTGCTTTGACGGCGAATTTTTAGATTTACACCAGTCTAACCATGGCCACATTAACAACACTTATGTAATTGACTTCCAAAAAGACGGCGCCATTAAACGCTATATTTTGCAGGAAATTAACACAAACGTTTTCAAAAACCCCGACCAACTGATGGAAAATATCGAAAATGTAACGAAATATTTGGAGGGCATTATTGCCGCCGACGGCGGTGATGTCCTTCGCGAAACGCTCCGAGTTCACCGCACAGTCGACGGCAAGCCATACTATATCGACAGCAACGGCAGATATTGGAGAGTCTACAATTTCATAACCGACTCTTACACATGCCAATGCATTGACTGCCCAAAAACATTTTATAACGCCGCAAAGGCCTTTGGCAAATTCCAGCGTATGCTTGCCGATTATCCATGCTCGACGCTCCACGAAACAATACCTAATTTTCACAACACCGTCTCAAGGTTCAAGGACTTGAAGGAGGCGGTCAAAAACGATTTGTCGGGCAGGGCAAGCCTTGTCCGAGATGAGATTGAGTTTGCTTTTGCCCGCGAAAATGAAGTCGGAGTGCTTGTGGACTTGCTGCAAAAGGGCGAGCTTCCGCTGCGTGTGACGCACAACGACACAAAGCTCAACAACGTGATGTTCGACAACAAAACAGGCAAAGGAATATGCGTAATCGACCTTGACACTGTCATGCCCGGTCTGTCGCTTTACGATTTTGGCGACAGCATCCGTTTCGGCGCAAACGTCGCGGCCGAGGATGAAAAAGACTTGTCGAAGGTTAAGCTGAGCCTTGAGCTTTATGAGCAGTACACGAAAGGATATCTTTGCGCCGCGGGCGAAAGCCTGACACAGCTTGAGATTGAGCTGCTTCCTTTTTCGGCAAAGCTGATGACATATGAGTGCGGGATAAGATTCCTCGGCGACTATTTGAACGGCGATGTCTATTTTCGGACAGATTATCCGGAACACAACCTTGTCAGGTGCCGCACGCAATTTAAGCTTGTCGAGGAAATCGAGAAAAAGTTTGACAAGATGATTGATATAACGAAAGAGTGCGTACAATAGGCTTAAGAGGAGCCGCGCGCAAATAACGATGGCGAGGGTCATTGTGATTTCAGCATAAAAATCGATTGAAGGGAGAGAAAACCGCTTTGAAGAAAAAGCTGAACATAAAGTTAAAACCAGATAAAATCGCTGTTTTTTTAATAATGGCGGCGATTGTCGTCGGAGCTGTTTTTACTGCCGTATCCGGTTACAAAGCGACGCATATTTCAGATGAAAAGCTGGCGGAGTTTCGCGAAGCGTTTGATTTGCCGCGGCATTTTATGAATATCGCGAGCGCCGGCTGCTGCGGAAAGACGGCGAATACATTTGAGTCATTTTACGCGGCATACAAAAGCGGCGCGACCTGCATTGAGGTTAATGTCGCGTTTAGGGACGGCGAAACACCCGTTCTTGCCCGCGGCAACGAATTTGTCACGGAACGCTCGGACACGCTTGAAAAGGTCTTGGATTTCGTCAAGGAGCATGACTTTATAAGGCTTCTGTTAAACCTAAAGGAGTTTACAAACACCGACGCCGTTTTCTCGATGATAAACAAATACGGTCTGGCGGAATATGTTTATATTTCCGACGTCGACGCCGACAGCGCGGGCTTTTTGGCGGAGCGTTATCAAAACATTCATCTGCTGCTTACAGTCCCCGACAAAGCCGACTTAAGCGACGAGGACGTTTGCGCGTCACTTGTTGACAGCGCTCTTAAATATGGCGCGGCAGGTTTTAAATGCGACATGAGCAGGTTTTCTGATGAGTTCGGAGAAATGTTAAGGCAAAAGCTGCTTGCCTTTATTATTACCGGGGTTCAAAGCAAATATCAAATGTACGAAGCGCTTTCCCTGAATCCCGACGGCATCTTGACGCCCCATCCCAAAGTGCTTTATGATTTGATGCAATCAGAGGAACTGTTCAAAATGTGACGGGAGAGCAACAAACGGGAAGATATGGCAATTGATGTTGTAAGCGAAGAAGAGCTGCGCTCCGCTCTTGCAAAATGGATGCTGAAAAACAGCCGAAGCTGCTCTTTTTATAAGGGCGGCTCGGCTGATGATTTTATTAAGGCGTTTAAGCTTCCCGACGCGGACTATAAGCTTGTCAGCGCACGGACGGAATATGACGGTGAACCGACTGCCGTGTTTAAGGCGCAAATAAAGCTTGCCGACTGGCAGACACGCGGTGCGTGTGAAAAGGTGTTTGAGTTTTATAAGTTGGCAAGGGTCGTCCCCGACAGTGGCGGAGGATTCCCGAACCTGGAAACGATAGGGTTTATTATCACGGCGCTTTAATCAGACTTATGACAAAGACACAAAATTGCAGACGTCGGATTTTATTCGACGTCGTTGTCCCACTTTGTCGAAATCTCCGGATATTCCGAAAGGATTTCTCTGAATATCGCGCGGATTTTTTTCAGCTCGTCAAGCGTCACAGCCTCAAATATAAGGACAAGCTCCGGCAGGTTGGACGATGCTCTCACAAGCCCCCAACCGTTTTCAAACTGCACCCTTGCGCCGTTAATGTCGGAAACCTTCCCCGGATATCTCGCTTTAAAGATGTCGACTATCTTGTCAACCACTCCGTATTTGAGGTTGTCGGCGCAATGCGCCTTTATTTCCGGCGACGTGACATACTGCGGAAAACGCGCCGTCGCCTCCGCGATGCTGTCCTCGTCATGCGATAGCGCCTCGGCAAGCTTTGCCGCCACAAAAACGGCGTCGTCAAAGCCGAACCAGTCGTCCCCACCGACAAAGATGTGACCGCTGCGCTCACCGGCAAGGTCGGCGTTTAGCTCGCGCATCTTTGCTTTTATGTGCGAATGTCCTGTTTTCCACATGACCGGGACACCGCCGTTTTGCTCTATGACTTCGGTAAGCGCGCGCGAGCATTTCACGTCATAAACAACAGTCGCGCCCTTTTTGCGCTTCAGGAGATTTTTGGCGAGATATGCAAGTATGATATCGCTCCATATGTTGTTCCCGCCGCCGTCGATAACGCCGAGCCTGTCGCCGTCGCCGTCAAACGACAGACCGAGATCCGCCTTGATGTAAGGGTGTGTGACCATCTCGCGCAGCTTTTCTCTGCCCTTTAAGTCGGATGGGTTCGGAAAATAGCGCGGATAAGTGATGTCCGGATCGCAGTTTAGCTGAAAAGTCATGCAGCCGAGCCGCTGAAACACTTCGTAAATAAAAAGCCCCGCTCCGCCGTTGCCCGCGTCAAGCACGACTTTCGGCTTCTTGCCGCCCATATTTATGCGTGACACAATCTCGTCAATATAATCGCCGCGGACGTCGATTTCCTCATATGCTCCCTCTTGCGTTATGAGATATGGCTCGTCGCCGCTGTCGACAAGTCCGTAAACAGCTTTTATGTCGTCCGGCTCAAGGGTCTGCGAATAGCCCTTTGCAAGCTTGAACCCGGACCAGCCGTCGGGGTTGTGGCTTGCCGTTATCATCACTGCTCCCTCGCATTTCAGGAGATATTGCGCATAATAAACGACTGGACTTAAAGACAGGCCGACAAAAAAGACATCAATCCCCATTTCGCGGAGAGCTTTGACTGTCGCCTCGGCGAACGAGGGTGAGCAGGCGCGGTTGTCGTATCCGACGACGGCGCTTTTAATATTGCGCGTGATAAGATATTTTGAATATGCTTTTATGATGCGGTACACATTTTCGGGGCACAGCTCGTCTTTGCTGACTCTGCCTCTGATGTCATACTCACGAAACATACTGTCAAATTCCTGCGAAAAAGCCATCTGAACCAGCCTTTCTACTTGATTATTGTTATCGTTTTAATCTTTTGCTCCTCAAGAGGCATATCCATGGCGTTTGTGGCGGCACAGGCTATCTCGTCAACAACTTCGATTCCGTCTGTCACCTTTCCGAAAGCGGCATACTGTCCGTCAAGAAACTCGCCGTCCTGATGCATAATAAAAAACTGTGAGCTTGCCGAATTCGGATCCTGCGTCCTTGCCATGGAAACAACCCCGCGCTTGTGCGAAATCGGGTTGTCGTGACCGTTGGCGTTAAATTCGCCCTTGATGCAGTCCTTGCTGCCGCCCATGCCGCTGCCCGTAGGGTCGCCGCCCTGTATCATAAACCCCGAAATTACGCGGTGAAAAATAAGCCCGTCATAAAATCCCTCACCGACAAGCTTTAAAAAGTTCGCGACAGTTGCAGGAGCCGATTCCGGATAAAGCTCAAGCTTGATTTTTTTACCGTTTTCCATTTCAATCTGAATCATTTAATTCTCCTTATAAATAATATTTCCCATAACCATGGTCATCTTTATGTTTATCCCGCTGTCAAAAAGGAGCAAATCAGCATCCGCGCCGGGAGCAATTACACCCTTTTTGCCGCTTAAGCCCAGCAGCTTCGCGGGGTTGTATGTTATCATCTTGACAGCTTCGGGAAGCGGCACGCCCGCGGATTCTGTCATGGTGCGCACAAGCCTGTCGGCAGTGCATACGCTGCCCGCAAACACTGTGCGGTCGGGCATGAACGCAACGCCTTTTTCGATGATTACACGCTGCCCCTTTTCAAGGCTTCCGAGGATGCTTTCTCGCTGTGACGTCCCGGCGGCACGCATTGAGTCGGTGACAAGTATAAGCCGGTCGGCGCCCTTGCATTTATAAGCAAGACGCAAAAGCGGCGGCGGAAGGTGGCAGCCGTCGGCTATCAGCTCGGCGCTCATACCGTCAATAATATAAGCGCTTTCGACGACACCCGGAATGCGAAATCCGCCGCGGCGGGAGATTGTGGACATACCGCTGTAAAGGTGCGTTATAAGCTTAAATCCGTTTTCATAGGCACACAGAACGTCGTCATAAGTCGCCGAGGAATGTGCGACAGAGGCGATAATTTTGTTGTCCGACAAGAAACGGGCAAATTCTTCGGAGCCGTCAAGCTCCGGCGCGGCGCTCCAGCGGACGATGCTTCCCTCTGACTTTTCAAAAATCCGCCTGTATTGCTCGGGGTTTGGGTTTGTGATATATTTTTCGTCCTGTGCGCCCTTGAATTCTTTTGAGAAGTATGGACCTTCAAGGTGCAGACCGAGCATTGCCGCCCCGTTATGACTGACGGACTGTGCCGCCTTGTAAGCCTCGAAAACCTTATAAAGCTCGTTTTCGTCCCCGGCAAGCGTCGTCGGGAGAATGGAGGTTGTGCCGTGCGCCGCGTGTGTTTCGCAAGCGCGCAAAAAGGCTTCGGGAGCGGCGTCCATAAAGTCGCCGCCGCCTCCGCCGTGGCAGTGGATATCAATAAAACCCGGTGAGAGATAAGCTCCCTCACCGTCTATAATCTTTCCGCAAAAGCCTTCCGGCTCCGCCCCTATGTGCGCGATTTTGCGGCCGTCGACGACTGCGCACAAGCCTTTAAGAATCTCGCCGCCTGTTATCACGGCGGCATTTTTGATAAGAATCAACCGAGACATATTTCCTCCCGTCAGCCAAAGTCGTCAAAAAGCATGACAAATGAATTTTCGCTGCCATACCAAAGGTCAAAGGTGCCCGAAACGGTGCTGTGATCGGAGCGATAATACAGTTTGTCAGAACAGTCCATTATGACACTGCTCACATTGTCGGCTCCGCTGACAGCGGTTTTTTCCGTTCCGCTTTTTGAGTAATAAAGCTTTCCGCTGCCGTATGTGAAGTTTTCAAGGAAATAAACAGTGCCGTCAAGCGAAATTCGGATATCGCTTACATCGCTGCCGATAAGGGCTGTGTTTTCGTCTGTGCAGCAGTAAAGCGCATCATCGCCGTCCATATAAAAGCATCTGGCACCGTCGGGCGATATTTCAAATTTGCCGACGTGTGAGGCGAGCTTTTTTTTGTCAGAGGGGCTTTTAACGGTATAGCTGTAAAGGAAATCGTTGTCGTCAATATAAAACAACAAATCGCCTTTAGATGAAACACGCGCGTTGCTTACGCCGCCGCTGACCTCGATAGAGTTGAATGAGGAATCAATATAAACAAGAGTTTCGGACGCGTCGGTGAAAGGAATTCCGGCAAACGTGTCGACAGGGCATAGGCTCACCGCGCTGCCTGTGACAGAAAACGACAAAGCTTGTTTCCCATAAGGCAAAACAGGCTTAAATCCTGTTGACACGCGTTTTTTTTCATCACAGCCGACAGAAACAAAGTAATTTCCGCCGAAACCGTTCAAGCTGAATATGACTTCCGAAGCTTTTTTGTTCAAAAAAAGCGAAAGACCGCTTGCGTCACCCAACTCGCCAAGCTTGATTTCTTTTTCGCTGCTTTTTGCAAAGAATTTTATTGTTTCGCTGTCGATGCCGCTTTCATATTTAAGATAATATACATAATCGGCATTATCGGAAAGCGCGGCGATGCAGACGCCCTTGCCGGCGGAGGAATAAATTCCTTTGCTGCATATATATCCCTCAAAGCTTTTAGAGTCCGAGGACGCTATTGTATATGAAACGGAATTGCCGTCAGGTGAAATCGCCACGGAATTGCTGTTTACGTTATTTGCTATCAAAGTGGATGTTTTGTCGGCACAGTCATAAAGGAAAAGCGAAAGCTCGCTCTTGTCGTAAAGTGACGCGGCGTTTGTCTCCTCGCCGCCGTCGTTTTCTGTTTCGCTCTCCTGTGTCTCGCTTGCCGGTTCGCCGTTGTCAATGTCAACAAGATAAGGTATCGCGGCGCCGTTCGCGGAAATGGAGCAAAAGACGACGTTTGAAGAAACTTCTTCCTTGCCTGACGGCGATATATGGCAGAGCTTGCCGCTGTCTGTCAAAACGGCTCTTGCGCTGTCGTCGAGCGACGAGGCGGACAAGACGACGGAACCGTCTGTTTTTGCAAGCGCTTCGCCATCAAAGACAAATTGAGTATAGCCGTCTGACGCGGAGTAAAAGGATTGGAGCTTTCCAATGTGCAAGTCGTCTTTCCTGTGTGTTAAAAAGAGCAGCACAGAAAGAGAAACGGCTGAAATTAAAACAAAAATCACAACCGCGGCGACAAACTTCGGGTTTAGGCGGCGCTTTTTTTTGCGCGCGTGGGCGGCCGCCTTTGGCGTCCTTGCTTCGCGGGGAACGGCAAGAGCCGATCCGCATTTTGAGCATATTTTAATGCCTTTAAAGTTGCTTTCACCGCAGCATGGGCACATGACTGTGTCGCTGTCGGAAGTCGTGGTGATGACAGGCTTTTTACATATATTACATATGGCGAGACCGTCGGGGACTGTGCTGCCGCAATTACCGCATTTCATTTTACAAAAACCTCCGAAAAATTGATTGCACGATATGTTTATATTAAAACGATTCGCAAGACCCGGCACGTTCGGCGGCAAGCCGTTATGCTCGCAGCTTTCCGCGCTTTGGCTTCATTCTTGACATATCACAGCCGAGGGACGGGCACGGCTGACAGGTTTCACACAAACAAAGACTATACATTTTACATTCTATAATTTCATATGACTCAAGTCAAGCAAAAACGACTCGAATTGACAATTTATTTAAAATTGTATGCGCATAAAATTTGAACGGCATTTCAGGATACGACAAAAAACACAATCGAACGGTAATATAATATATACATGAAAAGAGGTGCTTGAACTGAGCCGTGCGGTGTATGCTGATGAGCTGATATTCATTAACCTCATAGTAAATTATTTTTTGATTCTTGCGGCGGCTTTTGTGTCGGGAACCGATTTCAAAAGAAAGCGGGTGTTTCTTGGGGCGGTCGTCGGCGGGATTTCCTCATTGATAATCTTCATACCCGCCGCACATATAGCTTTGTCAGTTATAACAAAGCTTATTCTTTCGGCCGTCATAGTCATGTGTTCGTTCAGTAACAAAAGCGTTTCGCAATTTATAAGGAGATATTCGGCGTTTTTTCTCGTCAATTTTATTTTTGCCGGGGTAATGCTGGCGGTCTGGTTCACATTTAAGCCCGACGGCATGGTTTATAATAACGGCACGCTTTATTTTGACATAAACGCTGTGATGCTTGTGGCATTGACAGTTTTGTGCTATTTAGTCGTGACGGCTGTGTCAAAGATTTTTTGGAGGAAGGCGCCGAAAGCACATTGCGGAAAAGCGGAAATAACAGTCGGGGGGGAAAAAATCAAAACAAACGCCCTTCTTGACACAGGCAACGGTCTGTTTGACGCGTTTACAGGCAAGCCTGTTGTAATAGCGCAGTATGCGGCGGTAAAGGAGCTTCTCCCGTCGGCGCTCGGCGGCTTTTTCGGCAGCGGAAGCCTTTCAGACTGCAATGTGCCGGACGGATGGAGCGGGAAGATAAGGCTCATACCATTTAATACAGTCGGCTGCAAGGGGCTTCTTCCGTCGTTTAGGTGCGACGAGATAAAAGCGGTCTGCGGCAAGGAGGCGGCGGCGGGAAAAGGCGTTTTTATAGGCGTGACAAAGCAGAAGATTTTCAACGGTGAATACGGGGTGATTTTAAACGGAAACTTTTTCTCTTTTTTTGAAAATTGTAAAGACGGAGGAAGCTGTGATGAAGCTGCTGGAGAAAATCAAGGCGGCGGTAATAAGTCTGAAGTTAAGGTTTTTTTCGGACGACGTCTATTACATAAACGGACCGCAGACGCTGCCGCCGCCGCTGAGCAAGGCGGAGGAAGCGGAGATTATGGAAAGGCTGATGCGCGGCGATGAAAGCGTTCGCGAAAAATTGATTGTCCACAACCTGCGCCTTGTGGTTTATATCGCCAGAAAATTTGAAAATTCGGGAATTGATGTTGAGGACCTTGTGTCAATCGGCACGATAGGACTTATAAAGGCTGTCAACACTTTTTGCCCGGAACGCAACATAAAGCTTGCCACTTATGCCTCAAGGTGTATAGAAAATGAAATCCTCATGCACCTTCGCAAAACAAGCGTTTCACGCACGGAAATGTCAATTGACGAGCCGCTGAACATTGACTGGGACGGCAACGCTCTGCTGCTTTCCGACGTGCTGGGAAGTGACGCCGACATTGTGAACAAAGTTATTGAGGACGAGGACGAAAAAAGCTGCCTGATAAAAACCATAAACACGCTTGACGACAGGGAAAAGCTTATCATGCATATGCGTTTCGGTGTCGGCGGCGGAAAGGAGCATACGCAGAAGGAGATAGCCACGCTTCTCGGCATTTCGCAAAGCTACATATCAAGGCTCGAAAAGCGCATCATTTCAAGGCTGAAGCATGAAATGGACACAATGTAAATGCATGTGTGAGCGCCTCAAGCAGAAGCCCGCGGCGGCGCAAAAACAGCGTTGCAAGCCAAATTTAAAACGGCGATTTAAGCTTTAAGCCGACGGGCATCAGACTGTAGTCCGTCGGTTTAAAGCTTTTAAAACAAGGCAAAAAAGGCTGCCCTAAAGCCGAAAGCACACGATTTGCAGACAGCGCATTTCAGGAAAGCCCTCAAGAAACAAAAGGTCGGCAAAATATACATAAAAATATTAATATATTTCTTATTTTATATTGTATGCACAAATTAGCTGTGATACAATACACTGTGAATTGGTAACAATATCAATCACTGTCTTTTGCCATACGCTAAGGGGTGGATTTTATGAAAAAACGAATCAAGCAGGTTCTCAAAGCGCTTTGTGTAGCGGCTTGCGCCGCCGTGCTTGCAGTCGGTTTGCCGCCGTTCGGCGGTCCGGCGTCAGTCGATGCCACAGAGTTTCCGGATGTAAAAGGCACAAAACGTTATATCATCGACAACCCATACGAAACTGTTAATTGGGACACTTGGCAAGCCTACAAGGCGAACACTCACACCCACTCCGACATGAGTGACGGTAAAGTAAGATTTGCCGAGATGATTGAATACTACTATGCCGCGGGATATGACTGCCTGTCCATGACAGACCACGGCACCGTAAACTACGGATGGACAAAGAGCAAATCAAGGCACACCATCTTTGGATATCAGTTTTTTGTGTTCGGCAGTCCAAAGGCATTGTCGTCGTCACGCAATCAGGCCATAACGACAGGCTCCGACAGAAACGGTCAAAAAATGATTGATGTCCCGCTCGGGATCGAGCTTAACGGCGCCTCCACCGACAAGGTTCACATAAACGGCTACTATGCCGACGCGGGCGACGGCGACATGGAAATGGGCGCGTCGGGTGTCAGCGGTGTCATAACGGCAGTTCAAAAGAACCACAACAAGGGCGGAATCACTCATGTAAACCACGTCGGAGAGTGGTCGGGCAAAAACTATGACACAAAATTTGTCAACGACTTTACAAACGTCTTCAGAACATATTCGTCATGCATCGGATTCGAGCTTGTCAACACCTCCGACGGCAGGACAAACAAAGACCGCGAGCTTTATGACAAATGCCTCAAGGTCTTGGCGCCGCTGGGCAGACATATATGGGGCTTCTGCGAGGACGACGCTCATGAGTTTGGAGATGTTGACAGAAACGCGCAATACTTCTGGATGCCCTCCAACACAGCGGCGAATGTCAGGACCTGCATGGAAACCGGCGCGTTCTTCGCCTCGTCTAAAAGCGCAAAGGGAGAACAAGAGCTGAACGGAGCCACAGGCACAGGCGATTATCCTTCTGTTTCAAGGATAACCATTGACGACATCCACAGCCAGATTACATTTAACATCAAAAAGGCGACAAAGGCACGCATTGTCGCGGACGGCGTCTTGATTGACACAATCAACTGCAACGCAAACAGCGACACAGTGACGTTTGATTTAAACAATTACGAGTCACAGATAAACAGCTATGTGCGCGTTTATTTCACCGGCGCCGGCGGCATCACATTTGTACAGCCGTTTTATTTGACAAGCGTCCCATATTCAGAGTCCACAGTGGTGCTTAACATAGACGCGACAGACGCGGAAATAAAGGTGTTCGACTCAAACAATGTTCTCCAAACTCCATACTCAAGCACCAGGATTTCGGCGACATACGTTTTTGATATGGAAGGCACATATACATACACAGTCTCCAAGGACGGCTATTACCCGGTGTCAGGTTCGTTTGACATAACAACAGCGGATCTCTCGATGTCGGCTGTCAAGCAAATTGACGTCAATATTCAGGAAATGCCGCAGATTGTCTTTAATAACGAAGTCGGGCACACACCGCACGAAGACAAAAAGATAATAGACGGCATCCGCCAGGGCATCACAGCCGCGGAAGTCGCCGATATTGCAAGCTCGTCCAACGCCGGCGGTCACATAATAGTCAATCCGACACACAACGGATACGGCACCGGCACCACGATTGAGTTAAGGTCAGTCGGCGGAGAGCTGATTGACAAATACACGATAGTCATTTACGGCGACCTTGACGGGAACGGCATTGTCGATGCCTGCGACTCCAACATACTTAGCCTCAACTTTTACAACTTGCCGCTCACTCCCGCATTAACCGCGGCGAGCGATGTCAACAACGACGGCGTGATTGACGCCCGTGACGTTCAAATGCTTGTAGGATTTGGTATGTCGCTTGATTCTTCCTTGAATGTCGAGCAAAACAGATAAAATATAAAACAAAAGCTGTGTCGGAAAGGGTGCCTTGCGCACCCTTTCAGGCGCGTTTTTTTGGGAGATATAAATGAAATATGCTTTAGTCGGCTGCGGGCGCGTTTCACCGAACCACATTTCCGCGGCGGTTGAGAACGGTCTTGAAATCACAGCGCTTTGTGATATTGACATTGACAAAGCAAAGTCGGTCGCCGCAGAATTGCCGAGAGGAAATGACGTTCGTTTTTATGACGATCACCGCCAAATGCTGGAGGTTGAGAAACCGGAGCTGACGGCAATAGCGACATTCAGCGGCACGCATGCCGACATAGCGGTTGACTGTATCAACGCCGGCAGCAATGTGATAATCGAAAAGCCGATAGCTCTTTCAATTGCTGATGCCGACAGAATCATAAAGGCGGAGGAGGACAGCGGCTTAATTGTCTGCGCCAACCACCAAAACCGCTTTAACGGTCCCGTTCAGCACATGCGGAAGGCGCTTCTTGCGGGCAAGTTCGGCAAGCTTTTCTACGGAACGGCAAGCGTTCGCTGGTCGCGCGGTGAAGAATATTACAAAAGCGCCGATTGGAGAGGCACATGGGAGCAGGACGGCGGCACTCTCATGAATCAGTGCATTCACGCCATAGACCTGCTAAGGTGGATGATGGGCGGCGAGATAACGGAAGTTGTCGGGTTCACGGAAAACATGATGCACCCGTATATCGAATGTGAGGATTTCGGAACGGCGATTTTGCGTTTCAAAAACGGGAGCTACGGCATAATCGACGGCACTGTCAACACTTACGGCGGCGATTATGAGGAAACCTTGTCTGTTTTCGGCGAAAAAGGTTTTGCGAAATTAGGCGGCACGTGCATAAACAAAGTTGACGACTGGGTTTTTGAGGACGAAAGCGAACGGGAACCGGCGGCAGATGTCGACGAACACCCGCCGAGTGTCTACGGATTTGGTCACAAATCACTTTATACCGATGTGATAAAGTCGATAGTCACGGGCAAAAAGCCTTATGTCGACTCACAAGCGGGCAAAAAAGCGCTTGAAGCGGTGCTTGCGATTTACAAATCAGCAGCCGACAAAAAGCCTGTAAAGCTTCCGTTGGAAAGCTGCTCGACACTCGACTTCAAAGACCGTCGGTAAATAAAAAGAAAGGGCGCGTAAAAGGCACAAAACGCGCACACGTTTTTGCCACGGACAATTCACGCGCGGCGTTTTAAATGGCTGATTACTTTGTTCATGAAAGCAGTGTCATAGACGACTGCGTCAAGATAGGAGACGACACAAAGATATGGCATTTTTGCCATGTCCAAAGCCATGCCGTCATAGGCGAAAGATGCACGCTCGGTCAAAATGTATATGTTGCGGGCGACGTTAAGATCGGAAACGACGTAAAAATTCAAAACAATGTCTCTGTTTATGAGGGCGTGACAATCGAAGACAGCGTGTTTTGCGGTCCGTCGATGGTTTTTACAAACGACCTGAACCCAAGGAGCGCGCGCACAGTCAAGAGCTACGAAAAGACGCTTGTGAAGTTCGGCGCCAGCATCGGGGCAAACGCCACAGTCGTCTGCGGCAACACTGTCGGCAAGTTCGCGTTTGTCGCCGCCGGAGCCGTCGTCGTCAGAGACGTCCCCGACTATGCGCTTGTCGCAGGTGTCCCGGCAAGGCAGATAGGCTGGGTATGTGCTTGCGGTCAAAAGCTAAACGCCTCTTACAGTTGCGGTCTGTGCGGCAAACGATACGAAATTCACGACGAAGGAATGTGTGAGACGCGATAAAGGCAGATTGATACGGGGGTTGTGCCGTTCACGGCGCGGCCCGTGTTTTTTATTGGGAACATTGCCTTCAAACGTTTTATATGATAAAATGATTGTAGCGAAAGGAGGCGCCGCATGGACGGCTGTTTAATTATTGAGGGCGGCGCGCTGCGCGGGATACACACCTCGGGCGTGCTTGATGTCCTGATGAAAAATGAAATATATATGTCGAGCGTCATAGGCGTTTCCGCCGGGGCGCTCAACGGTTTTAATTACATCTCAAGGCAGCCGGGGCGCTCTGCACGGGCAAACCTTGAATTTATAAAGGATGAAAGATATTTTAACCTCCTGAACATCGCCAGGAGAAAAAGCGTGTTTGGATTTGACTTTATGTTCGGGGGGATGAGCGAGATAATGCCCTTTGATTCTGACACGTTTGAAAACTCCGCGCAAAAGTTTTTTATTGTTGCGACAAACGTCGACACAGGCAAGCCTGTATATTTTGAAAAGGGTGTCTGCTCCGATATTTTTGCCGCCGGAGCCGCGTCGGCAAGTCTCCCTTTTTTGTCGCCGCCTGTGACGATTGAGGGACGCGAATATATCGACGGCGGCATTTCCGACCCTGTCCCGATAGAAAAAGCGCTGGCAGACGGTTACGGTAAAATTGTGGTTGTGCTTACGCGCCACAAGGGTTTCCGCAAGCCTACGATGCCGATACCTGAGCGGGAGACGGCAAAGATGCTTTATAAAGACAAGCCGGAGCTGCTGGAGGTAATCCTTAACACAAACAAAGCATACAACGAAACGCTTGACCTCATCGACAGGCTTGAGGAGGAGGGCAGGATATTCGCTTTGAGACCGTCCTCGGAAATTGGCATCAACTTTTTTGACACAGATTCCGACAGGCTCGGGTTTTTGTATCAAACGGGGATAACGGATGCCGGAAACAGTCTTGACGCGCTGCGCAAATATCTCGGGATTAAGACAAAGCCAAAAAGCTGCCGCGCGGGCGGAGTGAGGAAGTATGATATTTCAGATTACGCAAGCGAAAACCTTCTTTACAGCCGCGTCCAAACAATGAACGGCTTCGGCAGCAGGCTGACGGGCAGCGAGGGGCAGCGCAAATTCATAAGGTACCTAAAAAATGAGATACGCAAAATGAATTTGGAGATATATTCCGATCCCCACTTCTTTGACCGATGGGAGGAAAAAGACAGGTCGCTCGTCATACACAGCCCTGGCGGCGCCGAAAATATCTCTGTTTCATCCGTTTTTCCATACTCCGGCGAAACAGATGAAAAAGGCGTGACGGCGGAGCTTGTTTATGCGGGCGGCCCCATAGAGTTTATTAACGCAAGGGATAAGATTCTTGTCACAAAGGTCAACAAGCCGGATTTTTTGCCGTCGTCGCTTTCCTTTGACAGGCGGAGGGCAAAACCGAAGGACGTCGATTTGCCGAAGAACTACACGGGACCAATAGCGGCATCTTTTTATCATCTGTCCCTTTTAAAGGCCGCAAAGCTTGCGGGGGCAAGGGCGGCTGTCTGCGTCTGGGACGGCATGAGCGATGAGAGCATCAAGGGGCAGTATCTGCCGTTTGTGCTTGACTATCAGGGCATACCGGCAGTGTGGGTAAACGCGGCGGAAGGCAAAAAGGTGATTGACGCGGCGGAGGCGCACAGAAACGCCTCTTTCACGCTGACCGCGGAAAAAGAGAGCTGCGCGCGCACCGAAACCTTTTACTGCATGATTGAGGGCGAAAACAAAGAAGAAGCCGTAATCATCAACAGCCACACTGACGGAACAAACTGTATCGAGGAAAACGGCGCGATTGCGATGCTTTCGCTCATAGATTGCCTGCGCGGTAAAAAGCTTAACAGGACGCATATATTCGTTTTTGTGACAGGTCATTTTCGCCTTCCGATGTTCAAAAGTCCGTTGGGCGGAGGTGTTCAAGCGACATCAAAGTGGCTTGGCGCACATCCCGATTTATGGGACGGAAAAGGCGGGCATCTGAAGGCTGTCGCCGGTTTGTCAATCGAGCATCTCGGCTGCATGGAATGGAAGGATGTCGACGGAGTTTATGCCAAAACGGGAAATATCGAGACAGAAATAGTTTATACCGGAAACAAAATAATGGACGAAATTTATTACAGAGCGCTCGAGGGCAGAAGCCGTGTGCGCACTCTGACATTGCGCGGTCACAACCTTTTTCATTTTGGCGAGGGTCAGCCGCTGTTTAATGCCAAGATACCTGAAATAGCTTTCGTGGCGTCTCCGGACAGTCTTTGTGTTGTGAGTGAAAGCCATGAGATGGAGAAATTTGACGCGGCATTAATGATGCAGCAGACGCAGACATTCCTCAACTGCCTTACAATGATAGACGACATGCCGAAATCCGCCATTGGGAGCTGCGAGCAGAACTCCCTCATCAGGGTGCGGAGAAAATGACGTCAAGCAGCAGCAAAGACACAATGCCGGGCGTTCCCAAAACGGCGCCGGTGCCGAGAGTGTACCAGTTGACGGCGACAGTGACACCTGTGAGGAGCCCCACCGCGTTGACGGCGAACAGCGACGCCACACCCTGAAGGCAGGTTAGGAAAGCCGCTTTGGCAAAACGTCCCGTTTTAAGCATGGAGATTAGGACTGTAAGCGCGGCGCATGAAAGTATTGTAATTACAAGCACTGTTGACAAAACGCTCATTAAAGCTTATCCTTTCCCGGATTTATGTCACGTCGGGCATATATCCGCTTTTAAAATTTAATTTATCCGCTTGACGGGAGCGGCGCGCGGATGAACACCCTGCCGACTGCAAACTGCTCCGTCTCCCTTTTAATATTTATATTAAAAGTGGGACAAATATGATTAAACACGCAAATTTTATAAAATAAACACGGGAGATGTATGACAATGTATCCGATGATATTAAAGCCCGCCGTCTCAAGCGCAATTTGGGGAGGCAGGAGGCTTATAAATGAATACGGCGTCGAAACAGAAAAGGAAAACGCAGCCGAGGCGTGGGTTCTTTCATGCCACCCGAACGGAAGCGCGACTGTCGTCAACGGCAAGCACGCGGGGCGCACGCTTAAATCCGTTTATGAAGAAAACAAGGAGATATGCGGCAAAAACTGTGAAAGGTTTGAGGATTTTCCGATTCTTATAAAGTTTATCGACGCGATGGACAACCTTTCAATCCAAGTTCACCCCGACGACGAATACGCGCGCGGCAAAGAAAACAGCGCCGGGAAAACAGAGTGCTGGTATATTCTTGACTGTGATGAAAACGCGTGCCTGATTCTCGGGTTTAATGAAAATATAGATGCCGCAACATTCAAAAAGGCGATAGAAAATGACACACTGCTTGAATATGTCAACAAAGTTAAGATAAAAAAGGGCGACTTCTTTTTCATCGAATCAGGAACACTTCACGCAATCTGTAAAGGTGTTTTGCTTGTCGAAGTGCAGCAAAACTCCGACATAACATACAGGGTATATGATTACAACAGGACGACAGCCGACGGAAAACAAAGAGAACTGCACATTCCAAAGGCTGTTGATGTCACAAACACAATTCCTTACTCTTTTAAAAGGGGTGGGAGGATATGTAAAGCACATGAGGTTTACAGCGGAAAAGAGAAGCTTATAAGCAGCGAACTTTTCACAGTGTCAAAAGTTAAGGTTGCAGACTTTTATGAGACGACCGCGGACGAAAGCAGCTTTGTGTCCCTGCTTGCGATTGACGGTGAAGGCTCGCTTGAATGCCTCGGTGAAACAATCCTTCTGAAAAAAGGCGGCAGTGTATTTATACCGGCAGGAGCGGGAAAGGTCAAGGTTTACGGTGATATTGAATTAATCGAAACAAGGATTTAATTTTTTGAATATATGGCACATGGAGAAAAAAGATGAAAAATATTTCAGAATCTGTTAAAAAGACTTATGGAAGCCTTCCCGAAAAGGCACTTCAAATAGGTGAGGGCAATTTTTTAAGAGCCTTTTTCGGTACCATAGTCGAGCAAATGAACAGCCGTGGTTTGTTTAACGGCAGCATTGTGATGACACCGCCGCGCAGGTGGGAAAACTGTGCGAAGCTTAAGACGCAAGACAACATATACACGGTGCTGAACAGGGGCGTTTTAAACGGGCGTGTGATCGAGCAGCCGCAAATTGTGACATCTGTGTCGCGGTGTGTTGATTCCGTTCTTGATTGGGAGGAAACAAAGCGCGTTGTTTGTCTTGAAGATTTAAAGGTTATCGTGTCAAACACCACCGAGGCGGGAATAAGATACTGTAAAGCTGATTCACTTGACAATATTGCCGCCGCTTCTTATCCGGCAAAGCTTGCGGCACTTCTCTACACACGCTTCAAACACTTTAAAGGCGCTGACAAAAAGCTACTCATACTGCCCACAGAGCTTATAGAGCAAAATGGAACAGAGCTTCAAGAATGTGTGCTGAAATATGCCGACGATTGGAGATTTGGTGTCGACTTTGCGAGCTGGGTTGACAGGAGCTGCTGCTTTGCAAACACTCTTGTGGACAAGATTGTTTCAGGCTTTCCTTTTGAGGATTACGCCAAAACAGCAGAAAAGTTAGGATATGACGATCCGATGCTTGTGGCTTGTGAACCGTTTCTGTTTTGGGCAATAGAATGCCCCAAGCCTTACAGGAACTTGTTCCCGGCGGACAAGTGCGGGCTTGATATTGTTTTTTGTGACGATATTAAGCCGTACAAAAAAAGAAAGGTAAGGATATTAAACGGCGCCCACACAGCGACTGTCCTTGCGGCGTTCCTTTGCGGCTATGACACTGTGGGCGAGATGATGTCTGACAAGCTTTTTGTAAAGTATATTGACAGGCTTGTATACGAGGAAATTATTCCTGCCGCAAATATGGATAATAGTTTTTTAAAAAGCTTTGCGGCGTCTGTTTTTGACAGGTTCGGCAACCCATATATAAAACACAAGCTTTTGGATATATCACTTAATTCTGTTTCAAAGTTTAACGCAAGATGTAAAGGCACATTACTTGACGCGATAAGGCTTAAAATTGATTGCGAAATTACAATCTTTTCTCTTGCCGCGCTCATATGCTTTTATGACGGGACATTTCAAAACGGAGTATATTTCGGGACAAGAGGCGGCGAATCAGAAAAATATGAGATAAGGGACAGCGCGGAGGTTTTACGCTTTATGTCGGATGCGTGGACAGGCTCCAATCCCGTCCAAAAGATTCTTTCAAACAAGGAGTTTTGGGAAATTGATTTGTCGGAGATTGACGGGCTTGAGCAAAAAGTGTCGGACAGAATTTTAAATATAAAAGAAAAAGGCATGAGGCGAGCCATTGAGATTTTGCTTGACGAAAGGAATGATTGAAATAAGTGTTTTTATAAGGCCGTATGAGGCGAGGGATTACGACAGGGTCAGGCTCATTTGCATAGCGACCTCCGACACAAAAATCAGGAGCGAGTCAAAAAGGACATTTATTTTAAAAATGTACTGCGACTATTACATCGAGTCGGAGCCGAAAAACTGCTTTGTTGCTGTTGACGGCGGCGCCGACGGTGCCGAGGAGCAGGTTGTGGGCTATATCCTTTGCGCGGCGGACTGTGAAAGCTATGCGAAAAACTTTTTAAAAAACTATGTTCCGAAAATAAAAGCGACCGGAAGGCTTAACGGCTTTACCGCGCGTTCCGAAGTTTTTCTTTATTCAAGATATGCCGCGTTTTTCCCCGCCCACTTGCACATTGATGTTTTGCCTGCGTATCAGCGGCTGGGGATTGGCAAAATGCTCACGGATACGCTGCTTGAGCATCTTCGTGAAATGAAGATAAAAGGAGTTATGCTCGTCGTGGGGAAAAAGAATGTCAAGGGACGCTCGTTTTACTACAAATACGGGTTTTCAGAAGTGGGCAAGGCAGGCCCCGGAGTTGTTTTTGGAATTGATTTATAATTTTTACGAAACAAACAAGCTGTTAATATGTTTAAACGTCAAATAATTTTGCACAAAGATATTTTAAAACGCATTGAAATGACACATTTTAGTAGATTTGGATGAATCATTATACTTTTATGTCACTTTTTTTCTAAATTTTTATGTAATTATGTTGACTTCTTATTAACGGAATGTTAATATTAGTACAACTAAAGTTATGACATCGTATCATATTATGTGCTAATGGCTATATTTCACGGCATATATTTTGTTACAGCCTTGTTTTTTCATTGACATTTGTACTATTTTTTTGACGGGAGTGCCGCTAAATGGGAGAAAAGAAGCCGGATGAAGCTAAGAATACAGCTGCCCCAAAGACAGACGCAGCCAAAGACACCGCCGCGAAGAAAAAGCCCGCGGCAAAGAAAAAGACTTCCGGCCGCTCAAGGCTGAGGGCGCTGGAGCTTACATACCAGCCTGTTTTTGACGTTCACTTAAACATGGCGATAGACTATGAAACAACCTTTAGGATAAACGACAGGCATATGGGCGTTCTCCTGCACGATGCAATCATCCCCGTCGCGATGAAGTCTCCTCAGATCTGCGACTTGAACATATGGAATATTGAGGAGGTCTGCGACGCCATCATCCGCTGCGACAAGCGGGAGGCCGACATAAACAGGGTCATAATCCCGATGTCAGTCAGATACCTTTCCAGGAAAACCATGTTCCGCCAAATTGTTAAAATTGTCGAGACAAAAGGTGTGAACCCCGATAAATTCTGTTTCAACATCAGCGAAAACATTCTTGAGTCTGAAAAACTGCAAGTCAAGGAAAACATCAAATCTTTACGCGAATACGGCTTCCTCGTCTCAATAGACGATTTTGGAGTCGAGTACACCGCGTTGTCACATTTAGGTCAGTATGAAGTCGATTATATAGGTCTTAACTCAAGCCTTGTCGAGGACATAATGACAAACGAACGGACACAGAACATGGTTCAGGGGATAATGGATTTTGTAAAGAAACTCGATTCTCAGGTCAAAGTGGACGGTGTGGATTCTAAGGAAAAGGCCGAACTCCTGCGCAGCATGGGCGCTGACCAGATGAAGGGCGGATTTTATGGGAAGCCGATAAGCGAAAGGCAAATCAGAACCTGACTTTGGCGGGTAACATTCAGGTAGGAGTTGATAAGTTTGGGCAAAAAGAAAAAGGCGGATAAAAACATCAATCAGTCCCCGCTGTCCGTCTCGGCGCAGGGAGACAAGGGTCCTTACATACCGGCGCTTTCAATGGCTGACGCGAGCAAAAGATACGACGTCAACACGACGGCAGAGAAGGTTCGTCGCAGGGATTTCCTCATACGCCTTGTGGCGATAATCCTTTTGGCGCTGTTAATAATCCTCGGCATCGGATATTGCAGCATGGAGATTCTCAACAAAGCGGGGAGGTTTACTGTCAGCCTGACGCCCAACGAATACGGCATCTCTCTTTCGGACAATCCGGATTTTGAAAACCCCACATTAAATCTTTACGCGGATCCGATTGAAGAAATGGACAACATCACAAAGAAATGGATTCAAAACCTTAACGGCGAGTTGGGGGATGATCCCGTTTATGAAGATTTCAACGATATTGATAAGATATGGGGTCAGCACAACGGCAAAAACTACATAGCTTACACCTTCGGCGTCAAAAACGCGAGCGCGGGTGAAGACGACGTCGTTTCATATAGAGTGACGCTTGACACCAACTATGCATATAAAGGCGCGGACGAGGCTGTTCGCGTGGCTGTTTTTAAAAACGGTGTCCCAACAATTTACGCAAAGCCGAAAAAGGGGACGCCGGATGGTCTTGAGGACTTTGAGGCGGATAAAAACTTTGTGTCTGACGACATTGTCATGGACGAGATAAGGTCGGACTTCAAAGTAGGCGAAATGGACAGATACACTGTTGTAATCTGGCTCGAGGGCGAGGATCCTGAATGTGTAAACGATATTATGGGAGGGGAGGCCAAGTTTTCGATGAACTTTACTGTCATCGGCGGCAAGAGCTCTGATAACGCCGGATGAGTTGGGGGAGACTCGCCCGTCACATCACGCTCCGGTCAAAGCTTGGCGGCCTTCCAAAATGTCTTTGACACTTTGGATAAATATTACAAATCTAAATTGGAGGAAAATTTATGAAAAAGCGTTCAATTCTTTCAGCAGTCGCTATGCTTTTAGTGTCTGCGCTTGTTCTGACTTCAGCAACATACGCTTGGTTCGCCAGCGGTTCCGCCGCGAGCGCCAGCGCGATTACTGCTACTGTAGCTAACAGCGACGGAACTCTCCTTATTTCCGCCGATGGCGGCACAACATGGAAGACCGCAGTCGCGATGGGATTAGACCCCACTGACGAGGACGACGCTTACGGTGATTTTGTCGAGTCGACACTCGTATTTCCGAACATCGGCTCATCGGCAGCGGGCCGCCTTATCCCTGTTTCCGGAACACCGTCTTCAGGTTCCATAACATTTATGGACGGCAGTCTTGAGGGAACCGCGTTCACATCAAAGACTGCAACGGCAGGCTGGGTAAAGGTTTTATTGAAGGTCAAGTCGACAGTCGCCACCACAATCACAGTAGCTCCGGCGTTTTCGACAGCAGCCGATTTCGGTTACTGCTACTTTGTAGTGAACAGCACGGGCTATCTCTACGGTGTTGGAGCTTCCAGGGAGTATTTCCCGATAGCCACATCCGGGGGCACAGTCACAGGTGTTGACAGCAACGGCAACGCAATAATGGACATCGGCGACTCATCCCACCCCGTGCTTGCGGCACAGCAGACGACAGTTTCGCAGGGCTCTTATGACATAACGGCTGCGGCCGACACATCATATGATGTTGTTTTCTACATGTGGGCAGAAGGCAATGACGCCGCTTGCACAGGCGCGGTTGCTTCCTCGGCACTCAGCTGCTCAGTGGCTTTCACAAAAGCCTAATTAACAGCACGTTTTGTGCCGGGCGGTTTTGCCCGTCCGGCACACCCCTTTAAATCTCCCCCGGTAGGGTCGGTTTCAAACCGCCCTAAAATATAATAGTGATTAGCTAAACACTAAATTAGGGCTGCTTGAAGCAGTCCCTACAAGAGAGTTACGCCGCGGTCCGCGCGGCCGCGGTGTAATTTTTTGCTGATTGTTGTAAAAGTGCGATTTATGCGTTGCGTAATCATACAGTGCATAAATCACCCTTTTACTGATTTATCAAAAATCGGAGGAATAAAAACAATGAAAAGAATCCTTAACGCGATTGGCAACATTATTGTTACGTTAGTGTTAGTATTCGCTATTCTTGTCACAGTTTTAGTAATCACTTCAACAAAAAGTGAAATCGGGGTTCCAAGCCTTTTCGGCTATGCAATCATGAACGTTGAAACAGACTCGATGGAAAGCGAAGAGGGTTTTTTCACCGGGGATTTGATCCTGTTAAGGATGATTGAAAAGGAAGAAGCAAACGACCTCAAGGTCGGAGATGTCATCACCTTTTGGCGCTATTTAGCAAATGAAAGATACATAGAGACGCACAGAATAATTGAAAACATATATGAAAATCAATATGCCTATGAGGTGGTTGACGGAATCAGGATTCACAACGGCAAAAAATGCTATGTGACAAAAGGCGACAACACGCCGGGCGCCGACTTCCTTGCCGGAGGAGAGCTTGATTATGCCACGGATAACACAATAATCGGCGTTTGGGAGGGCAAAAGCATTCCGAAGCTGGGCGCCGCGATAAAGTTCCTGCGTTCGCAGATGGGATTCATGGTCTGCATTGTCGCACCCCTTGCGCTTTTATTCTTCTATGAGCTTTACAGATTTATTGTCACAATGAATGAAAAGAAAAAAGAGACGGCTCTTGCCGAGGTAGCCGCTTCCGAAGAAGAAATAAGACAAAAAGCAATAGCCGAATACCTTGAAAAGCAGCAGGCGGAGCAGGCTTCAGCCGACGGCGCGTCCGCCAACAGGGAAGCCGAGCCTGCCGTCAGTGACGACGGCAAGGCAGCCAAGGAGCCGCAAAACCCACAGAACGCGGCCGATGAAAAGACGCCGGACGCACCGGACGCACCCAACACGCCGGACGCACCGGACGCACCCAACACGCCGGACACGCCGGACGCACCCAACACGCCGGACACGCCGGACGCGGCTGACGAGGAAGCACCGGCAGCCGAAGTTCCGGAGGACAAGACCCCGACGGCGGAGACGAAATAAATATCGCGCGGGGCGGGTTTAATCCGCCCGCCCCGTTTTGGTTTATCTCTTTTGCCGCAAACCGGATAAAACCGTGATTTACAAGCTGCCGGGGGCAGCTCATAAATGACGGCTTTGTCAAAATTTTAAAAATGCGAGGTAATAATTATGGTGAGGCGCAAGTTTTATGCATCGTTATTAATGCTTATTGTGGCATCTATGACGCTGGTATCAGGCACATATGCGTGGTTCTTAGTGGGAGGTTTCGGTTCGCTCTTTGACATCGGTTTTGATGTTATAGAGGCGGGCGCGGGCATTGAATTAAAAGGTTCGGCGTCATCAAGCACATGGAAATCGCATCTTGAGCGCGATGATTTTGCAGAGGGCAGTTTCCTTGACGCTGACACAGGCGCTTATTCACCAATTTCATCAAGTGACGCATCCAATGACAGCTTTATCAAGCTGAGTCTTGAGGACAACAACTATATTTCATCCTCAAACGTAGCCGCCGGTGTGGATTACAACAATTTCACAATGTATGCAAGATCCACAACAGAAGCGCCTGTTAATATCGGGATGAAGATAGCCATAAGCAGTGATGAAAATGAGGCGGCCTGCGACGCGGCGCGCGTTTCCGTAACATTCGGAGGCTCCACAAAGATTTACGCTCTAAAAGGGCAGGCGGCGACTAACGCCGTCACATCAACATTTGCGGACGGAGCTGTCGTCGACACAATCGAGGACAGAATCATCACAAGCGGGGACAGCGGATACTCTGCCGCCAATCTTGTTTCGCAGAGCTTCACCGAGCTTGACCCCACAGGAGTAATCGACAGCTCGGGCGAACCGATACTTCTTGAGAACATTGTCGCCAACTCAAATGCCACAGGCTCTCAGATTGATGTGAAGATTTGGCTTGAGGGCAACGACGCCGACTGCGTGGATCTTCCGTCCAACTCGATTGCGGGGCAGTCATTAACAGTCAAGATAACATTTACGACACTTTGATTTTCATTACCGAAGTTTTAAAGATTTTCAAAGCAACAGTCGTTTAGTTGCGTAAAGCCATATTAAACGGCAAGGCGCGCTAAACGGCAAAGATATCTTGGCATCAAAGCCGAAGGCATCCGAAACCATCAATTTTCAAAGGAAACAAGTGATGAAAATTAATCTTATGGAAAATAAGGTGTTCGCAAAGATAGCTAATGCTGTCGCGACAATCGTTCTTGTGTTTGCGATATTGATATGTGTTTTGGTAATTGCCTCGATGAAGTCGTCAACAGGCATGGCGCAGTTGTTCGGTTATTCCCTTTTGTCTGTGCAAAGCGAATCAATGGAGCCCGTTTTTTATAAGGGCGACCTTATTGTTATAAAATGCACCGACGAAAACATGGTTTTCAATGAGGGCGAGATAATCACCTTCACCGCTTACAACGACTACGGGAAAAAGTTTCTTAACACACACCGTATAATAAAAAAGCACACGAGCAGTGTCAGAAACAGCTATGTTACAAAGGGCGACAACGCGGACAGCGCCGACAGCAGAAAGGTTTATCAAAACTTTGTGCTGGGCAAATACACGGGGCATAAGCTTTCCGGATTCGGGACTGTCCTTGACTATGTAAGCTCAGGCGCCGGAGTCCTCATTTTCGTTGTGTTTCCGTCTCTCGTAATAATTATTTGGCAGATATATATATACATTAAAGAATCCTCAAAGCGCAAACGGGAGTTTCTTGAGGCTGTGGCATTGCAAGCGCAGTCAAACAGCGGCAAATATGTTGAGGAATATATAGCGTCGCAAGGGCTTAACGCCGTGAAACCGGCGGCTGACCCGCAGAATCTTCCGGAGCATGAAAAACAGCAGGTGATACAAGATTATCTGCGCGCTCAGCAAGAGGAGGAGGCAAAAAAGAAGGCAATAATCAACGAATATATAGAAAAGCAAAAAGAAGCTGAGAAAAAGGCCGATGCGGATGTTGAGGCGGCAAAGATAAAAGCCATCATAAGTGAATTCCTTGCCCAGCAGCGTGACGCCGAAAGGGAAAAGTCCGGCACGAATAGCAACGAGGAGCAAGAGGGGCAAGAGGGGCAAGAGGGGCAAGAGGGGCAAGAGGAACAGGAGGGGCAAGAGGAGCAAAAAGAGCATGAGGGGCAAAGCGAAGAAGCTGCCGGAGATATAGGCGAACCGGACAGCAAAGGCAAATAGCTTTACACATAAATTGATTGTTAAATCAGGCAAAGCTTTAACATATAAACGGCAAAATTTTTAAAAAGGTGGACTAAGTATGGGAGCTATCACAAAATTCATGGGCGACTTTTTAGAGCAGTTTTTTGTCAAAGGCGTCTGGGGCATTCTTAAAGGAATAGCGCTCGGTATTGCCAACATATTTAATATCCCGAAATACATCACAATATTCAAAGGCTATGCTTCAGAGCTCGGCGGCGGCGGAATTGCGCTTGCGGTGCTGGCGATTATACTCGTCCTTGCCGTGCTGGCGGGCATAGCGTTTCTTCTTGTGCTGCTTTTCAGGAAATATATCCGTTTTCGCAAGACTGTTGTTGACCAGGAAGAGCTGCTCAACGAGGTTGCGTCGCTTAATCGCGAAGTCATAAAACTGACGCTCGAAAAGGAAAAGATTCTGGCCATGAAGGTTTCGCAGCTTGGTCTGCGTCCCGGCGAAAGCCCATACCTTGAGGCTCCCGACGGAAGCGACGGAGAGTCCGACGAGGGCAAGGGTGAGGATTCTGACAAGCATGATGAGGATTACAGCCGTTTCTACAAGCTGACACAGGTTGATATTGAGCTTGAAGACTATCAGCCGCCCGAATACGACAACGAAATAACGCTTCCGGGCATCATTGATATGTTCAGAAACTTTGCGGCGTCCAGGATGGGGCTTTATTACGAGCCCGGCATCATACGTCTTTTTATAGCGGCGTTCTCAACGACAAGGCTCATCATCCTTCAAGGTATTTCCGGAACGGGTAAAACATCGCTCCCATATTCGTTCGGCAAGTTCATCCAAAACGACGCGACAATTGCGTCTGTTCAGCCCTCATGGCGTGACAGAACAGAGCTTTTCGGATATTTTAACGAATTCACAAGGCGCTTTAACGAAACAGAAGTTTTAAAAAAGATGTACGAAGCGACTTACAAGGAAGATGTTTTTGTCACCATACTTGACGAAATGAACATCGCCCGTGTCGAATATTACTTTGCAGAACTTCTTTCAATACTTGAAATGCCCAGCCGCGACGAGTGGGTTGTGAGCCTTGTTCCGTCTGTTTGGCCGACAGACCCGAAACACTTGTTTGACGGCAAGTTAAGGCTGCCGGAAAATATGTGGTATGTCGGCACAATCAACAACGACGACTCCACTTTCGCCGTGACCGACAAGGTTTATGACCGTGCTATTCCCATTGATATCAACACAAAGGGCAAATATTTTGAGGCGCCGTGGACAGATCACCTCACACTTAGCTACAAGCATCTTGAAGAAATGTTCAGAGAAGCAAAGGTAAAGCATAAGGTGTCCGAGGAAAGCTTGAGAAAGCTTTCGGAGCTGGACGACTATGTTATCGAGCATTTCCGCTTGGCGTTTGGTAATCGTATTGTCAAGCAGCTTGAGGACTTTGTCCCCGCGTTTGTAGCTTGCGGCGGCACCGAAATCGACGGACTTGACTTTGTGCTTTGCCACAAGATTCTCCGCAAGTTTGAGGCTCTGAACCTCTCCTTCATACGCGATGAAATCGGCGGGCTTATCACATATCTTAACAAGCATTTCGGAAAGTCAAACATGAAGGAATCAAAGGATTATCTCGAAAGGCTCCAAAAGCTTATCTAATCTGCCTTTGACATTTTTCGGCTAATTCAACGCAGAAGGGGACAACATCAATGAGCAACGAAATAGTTTCTGAATTATATAATGATTATCGTCTTAGCATGAACTCCATAATTGACAGCAGCGATTTTTACGGTCATATCATGGGCGCTATAAACAGCGGTAAAAATCAGTTTTCTTTATTCAACAGGTATTTTGAAAAGAAAATTGATATCCGCTGGGTTGATGCTATCGAAAAATGTATAATTCCTCTTGATACAATCATCAGAAACCCTCGAAAGTTCATTGTGCAGGAAGAAGAAATTGTCCCGATTGAGCGCGCCAAAAAGATCACAGCCGAATCAGTGCGCCATCTTGCGCAGCACACAAACATGATAGCGCGCGTAGACGGAGACAGGGTCACTCCAAGCCAGATTTTAAATGTTTTCCGCGAGGAAAGCTTTGAGATTTATGAAAACCGCTTTATATTCACACTGATGAAAAACCTTCAGCATTTCATCGACCAAAGATACGATGTCCTTTTCAGCCTTTCTAACGACGAAACAATGTCCTCGCTGAAAATGGACAGCGAAGTCGTCAACGGCAGAGAAAAGATAATGTTCAAGCTTGAGATAGGCACACAGACAACCGACGATTTAAGGGGAGAAAAGGTTGAGGATGTTAAGGATGCCACGGCGTTTCAGAGGGTTGAAAGGATTAAGAGGATTATAAACGAATTCGCGCATTCAACTTTTATGCGCGACCTTCAGGGCTGTACGCCCGTCCGCCCGCCAATAATGCGCACAAACGTGATAAGCAAGGACATAAACTTCAAAGCCTGCCTTGAGCTTTGGCAGTTCATTTCGTCATATGACGAGGTTGGCTATGAGATTTTGACAAAAGAAACTGACGAGATGGTCAGCGGCGAATACATGGAAGATCTTTACAGGATGTTTGCCACGAACTATATGCTTCTCAAAAACAACTCCGTCGAGGAAGAAAATATAACAGGAAAAATCAAAAGACGCAAATTAAAACCCAAAATGCTGAAGCGCTTGGCAGAAGAGCTTGTGATGAATTACGACATGGAAGAAGTCGAAATCAGAAAGATTTTTGTCGACGAGCTTAAGCGCATAAGCAGAAAGAAGATTGCCGGCGAAGAAAAGATTAAAGCGGCAATTGCGCGCGCACTTCAATCAGAGGCCGCACGGAAGGCGGAGATACTTGAAAAGATTAAGGCTGAAATTCAGCGCAAGAAGGAAATCGAACAAAGGCGAAAAGAAAGAGAACGCCAAAGAATCGCGAAGCAAAAGCAGCTTGAGAAAGAGCGCATAGCAAGGCAAAAAGCAAGGGAAAAGGCAAAGAAAGAAAGAGAAATCGCTCTCGCAAAAGAAGCGGCACGCAAGGAAAAAGAGCGTGCAAGGATAGCAAAGGAAAAAGCCATAGCGGCGGAAAAGGCGGCAAAGGAAAAAGAAAGACTGCGCCTCCAAAGGGAAAAGGAACGCCAAGAAAGATTAAAGGCAATCGAGGAAGAAAAGAAAGCAAGGGCAAAGCTTGCGGAGGAGAAGCGCAAAGAAAAGCTTCTTGAAATGGAAAAACAAAGGAAAGAAAAGGCGGCGCTTCAAAGACAGCGTGAAAGAGAGCGCATAGCGAAGCAAAAAGCGGAACTGCTTGCAAAGGAAAAGGCGGCAAGGCAAAGGCAGAGAGAAAGAGAAAAGGCGGCAAGGGAAAAGGC
>LSQX01065021.1_pt1 | contig 29444 bp, 23 predicted proteins | sample 654561 | NCBI WGS metagenome assembly LSQX01 (sample SAMN04489861, study PRJNA283612) | anaerobic digester metagenome | isolation source: 4 biogas reactors fed with cattle manure at either 37C or 55C with and... | place: Denmark: Kongens Lyngby | collected 2014 | reverse complement strand
ATGCCCACGTCGACTGCCCAGGGCACGCTGACTATGGCAAAAACATGATAACCGGTGCTGCGCAGATGGATGGTGCGATTCTTGTTGTCGCCGCCACCGATGGCGTTATGTCGCAAACTCGCGAACATATCCTACTTGCTCGTCAAGTCGGCGTTCCTTACATCGTCGTCTTCTTAAACAAGACTGACCTTGTTGATGACCCAGAACTTATCGATCTAGTCGAAATGGACGTTCGTGATCTGCTTTCATCTTACGGTTTCCCAGGTGATGACATTCCTGTCATTCGCGGTTCTGCTCGCGATGCCCTCGAAGGTGAAGATGAAGCTTGCGTTCTTGAACTCATGGACGCTGTTGATTCCTACATCCCTGATCCCGTTCGCGAAAAAGATAAACCATTCATGCTCCCAATCGAAGACGTTCTCACCATTACTGGTCGTGGAACCGTCGTCACTGGTAGAGTTGATCGCGGTTTGTTAAAGCTCAACGATGAAGTTGAAATTATTGGTATCAAGCCAACAATTAAATCCGTCGTTACCGGTATTGAAATGTTCCGTAAGTTACTCGACTTTGCTGAACCAGGAGACAACGTTGGTGTCTTACTTCGTGGTATTAACCGTGAACAAGTCGTCCGCGGTCAAGTCTTGGCGAAGCCAGGTAGTGTTACACCACATACCAAGTTCACTGCTAGCGTCTACGTTTTAAAGAAGGAAGAAGGCGGACGTCACACAGCTTTCTTAAGCAATTACCGTCCACAATTCTACTTCCGTACGACTGACATTACTGGCGTCATCACCCTTCCGGCTGGTGTCGAAATGGTTATGCCTGGTGACAACGTTGAATTAACTGTCGAACTCATTCACCCCGTCGCGATTGAAAAAGGTACAAAGTTCTCAATCCGTGAAGGTGGAAGAACCGTTGGTTCCGGTTCAGTTACCGAAATTCTTAAATAAGAATCAAACAACAATTAAGAAGACCTAGCCGTTAGGTCTTTTTTCTTTTCCTAAGATGCGATAAGATTTTGACATGGTCATTTTACCGACGATCAATCAAAAACGTTACGAGCGGAATATCGCTTTTTATAAAAAAGAGAGTATTTTGTCTCTTGCCACTTTTTTTGTATTGGAAGCGATATTAATTGCCTTAACCGTCCTGGGTTTTACGCTTTGCCCTCGTCTTGTCGCCGGCTTTGCCCTAACGCATTTACTAATCTTTCCTTTTATTTATATTCATAATTTTAAAATTGTCATGGAAATAAGATATTTTGGGGTTAAACCTTCATTCTCTTTGGGGGCATTTTTGTTACACGTCTTATTATTACTCGCGATTGAGGGATGTCTTGTTTTTACATCCTTTATCTTTCTTGACCAAGCACCAACCTGGATGGGAGCAAGCGGCCTAGCTATTTCGATGGCTTTAGTGCTCCTTTTAATCATCGAAAGAAAAACATCCGCTGAGGTTCGCCTTCATATCGATTTCGATCGAGATTTATATAAGAACAACATTATCAAATTTAAATAACTATTTTGTTTTCAAAATCCAGTAGTATACAATGGTTAAGGAAAAGCATCGCTTGCTTTAGCAAATTATGGACAAAGAAATAAAAGTAACAAATATTATTCATTCGGGACCTGGCCGCCGTTCGGTAGCAGCACTTATCGATTTAGGAATTGTTGCCGCCGTTGGTTTAGGATTATTTTTTCTATTATCTTTCTACGTTTTTGAACCAATTAGCAAAGCTGTCCCAACTGTCGATTATGAAGGGTTTAATAACGCCGCTAAAGAAGTGATGGATATTCAAGTTGAAAGCGGCCTTTTTTACTATGACGAAGAAAAGGAAATGACTGATATATTCGATGATAAAACACAATTTCAGGATTACGATAGCATCATTCAAAATTATTATTTTGTGTATTTGCAAACTCCTGATTTGATTCCGCTTGCCGATGCGCAAAAATTTACGCCATATTGGTATAACGTTTTCATTTATGGTTTACCTGATGAACAGAACTTATATCAAGTGAGCGAACTCAATGCCCGTTACGATATTGTCAAGAATACAGGCGCCACTTATTTTGAATATCAAATTGATGGTAGTGATAACAAACTCTATGATCAATTAGCGGTTATCAAAAATTCTCACTATGTTAATCAAGATCCCAATAACGAACTCAGTGAAAGTGCATCCTTAGCCTTGTTAAACTATTTTTATAATGGCAATCTAAACTACACAATTAGTGGTGTTGCTTCTATCTATGTTTTAACTATTGAAACCGACTTTGCTACTCGTGCCTTTTTTGCTGATGTTTATGCTCACTATCGAGAACTTGCATATCAAGTTAGCATTTGGCAGACTCTTCTTCCGGAACTAACGGCCATTTTCATTGTCTCGATTCTCGCTTATTTTGTAATGCCGCTCATTTTTAAGAATGGTAAGACAGTTGGTAAGCTTGTTATGGGTATTGGTCTTGTCAACAAACTTGGTTACGATATTTCCATTCCCCAACTCATTATGCGTTTCTTCTTTCCGATGGTCGTGACAACTGGATTACTTATCATCGGGGGAACGGCTTTCGCAATTGGCATGGGATTATTTGTTTTGGTTTCGTACGCTTTAGTTATTTTTACTAAGGAACACAAGGCCATACACGATTACCTTGCGGGAACGGTCGCGATTGATGCGAAACGATCAGTTTGGTTTAAAAACGCAAATCAAGAGGCTGAATATACCGAAAAAATTAATCAAATGCCTCGCCTTGATATTGAAAAGCCACAGCCAGCAAATGACACTAATTTAGAAAAATAATCGGTTAATGCACCGATTTTTTTCTTATCGACGTTCCTTTTGCTCGTATGTTGTTATGATTGTCGCGGCGAAAAAGAGGTAGTGATTAGGTCATTTTTTGCCCCCCTAATTAAATAATTAGTCCTTGTTTACAAATGCCTGTTTATGTTAATATCAATTTAGATAAATACAGTAACCATCCTGTAGGAGGTCAATAATGGAAGTAAGAATTGAAAATCTTACAAAAGCCTTCACAAGTCAGAAGGGACCAGAAGTTATTGCGGTCAACAACATGTCCTTCGTTATTCCAGACGGAAAACTCGTTGGACTACTAGGCCCATCCGGTTGCGGAAAATCAACCACCCTTTACATGATTGCCGGTCTTCACAAACCGACAGAAGGCAAAATCTTTTTTGGAGATGAAGAAGTTACCAACGTTCCCCCGGAACATCGCGGTATTGGTCTTGTTTTCCAAAACTATGCGCTTTATCCACATTTCACCGTTCGACAAAACATTACCTTTCCATTAGATAATGTCCGTCCCAAACTAACGAAACAAGATAAAGAAGCAATCGCACACGAAATGGCTCGCATTGTTGATATCGAACCATACCTTGATCGTAAACCTAAAGAACTCTCCGGTGGACAACAGCAACGTGTTGCTATTGCCCGTGCTCTTTCTAAGAGACCGAAAGTTCTTTTACTTGATGAACCGCTTTCCAATCTCGACGCGCGCTTGAGACTACAAACACGCGAAGAAATTAAAAGAATTCAACGCGAAACTGGTATTACAACCGTTTTCGTCACTCACGACCAAGAAGAAGCGATGTCGATTTCAGACACAATCGTTGTCATGAAAGATGGCGTCGTTCAACAAATCGGCGAACCACAATATGTTTATGACGAACCACAAAATTTATTTGTTGCCAAGTTCCTTGGATCCCCAGCAATTAATATTTTTGATGGCGAAATCAAAAACGGCGTTCTCTTTGTCGAAGGCGTTGAACTCGAAAAAAGTGATCTCTACAAAAAACCACATGTTCTTGTAGAAAAAATCGAATTGCCACGCGAATTAGACGAAAAAGGCAACCCAATCGGTGAACCAAAGTACGAGACAAAGACGACCGAAATTCACGATCGTCATGTCAAAGTTGGCATCAGACCTGAAGCCTTCCGTCTCAATCAGGAGAACGGCAAAATATCTGTTAAAAAACACTACATTGAGCACATTGGTCGCGATATCTCGATCGTTGGAGAAATCGATGGTCAAAACGCCAGTCATGTCAAAGTTATTATTCCATCGGAATTAAGAGTAAAAGTTGTTGATAAGGAAGTATCAAATTTCGAACCGGCTCGCTTCTACGTTTTTGAAGAAAGCGGCGAGAGAATTAAGTAACCGGTTGGTAAAAGGTAACACAATGACCGAGAAACCTAACCTAAACGAACAAAGTACCGAAGTTGAAGTGACTGAGAATTTGTCAATTGGCTCCTATGCCAGTGGCGAAACACTCCAAGTCGCGAAACCGACATGGTACATGCCGGAGTGGCTTAAGGCCCTAATTGCTTTAGTGCCCGCTCTTTTCTTCCTTATCATTTTTATGATTTACCCAATCATTAACACTTTCCTTCTATCGTTCTTGGAGGATTTTAACTGGATTGGCGGATCAGGATCATCTTTTGCGATTATCAACTGGGCTTATTCGTTATCGCCTGATTTTCGCGGGAATCCTGCTTTCTGGTCATTTAATAACTATGTTAACGTTTTAAGTGATCCGGGCTTTACAAATTCATTGCTCAATACAGCAATAATGGTTATTGTTAGCGTTCCGCTTACAATCATCATCAGTTTGCTTTTGGCGGTTTGCTTAAACTCAATTAAGGTCCTACAAGGATTTTATCAAACCGTTTTCTTCCTTCCCTACGTAACAAACTCCATTGCTCTTGGCATGGTTTTTAATGTTATGTTCTCCAAAGGAGGGCCGATAAACAGTCTCCTCGGCTTCGATTTTAACTGGTTGTTAGCTGCCGCCGGTGCAACTCGCTGGTCGATGTTCTTTGTTGTTACCGTTTATTCAGTTTGGAATGGACTAGCCTTTAAGATTCTCGTCTTTATGTCTGGTCTTGCCACAATTGATAAACAATACTACGACGCAGCCCGAATTGATGGCGCTTCGAAAATGAAAATTTTCTCACGCATTACTGTCCCACTTTTGTCTCCGCAAATTCTTTATATTACTATCACCTCTTTCATCGGAGCTTTTAAAGCTTACACCTCTGTTATCGCCTTATTTGGTAATGGAGCATATGACTTTGGTGGCACAGGCGGTAAAGAATGGATGACCGTTGTCGGTTATGTTTACATCATGATGCAGAGATCACAAATTGGACGTGCTGCTGCTGCATCCATTGTTCTTTTAATCGTTATTTTGACAATTACATTAGTACAGACCCTCGTTTCTAAAAAACGGGTCCACTATTAGGAAAGGAGCATAAAGATGGCTGAACATGAGATTTACTTTACATCGCGTAAGCAAATGATGCTCTACAAGGGTCAAAAGATTTTTACCCAAGTACTCTTATATGCTTTCCTAACCCTATTTGGACTCTTCATCGTTTTCCCGTTCTTCTACATGGTAGTGACTTCAATGAAAAGTGAAATTCTCTATGATAGCGAGGCGGCAAGAAAACTTATTAGTTTAGTTCCCCAATTTGAAAGCGTTTATGGACTCAATGATCAAGGCAATTTCGTGCGGACTTGGCAATTATTTGACAATTATCGCATCGTTCTTGATTCATCGAATAACTTCTTTGTCTACTATATGAATACGATTATCGTTTCGGTCGTTTCAACTGCCTTTACAGTTGTAACTGCTGTTTTAGCAGCCTTCGCGTTTGCTCGTTTAGAGTTTAAGGGCAAAAACCTTCTCTTCACGATTATTTTAGCGACGATGATGGTTCCGGGCGAAATGATGGTCATCACTAACTTCCAGACAGCGGCGACTTGGGGATGGCAGAATACGTATGCAGCTTTGATATTTGTTCATGGCGTATCCGTCTTCTACATTTTCTATCTACGGCAAACCTTTCAACAAATTCCTAACGAGCTGTTCTTAGCTGCCAAAGTTGATGGCTATGGACATTTCCGTTACTTGTGGCGTGTTATGGTGCCGATTGGCATGCCGACGATTGTCACGATTATTATTCTCTCCTTAATGGGTTCGTGGAATGCCTTTATATGGCCAAACCTCATCGCCAGTGGTACGAACCCGACATTTGGTCATACGATGCGCTTGGTGTCCAATGGTCTTATGTCATTATTCCAAGGCGAATACAGTTCTGAAGATACGATTAAGGTGGCAGCCTCAATGGTTATTACCCTTCCGCTCTTTGTCTTCTTCTTAATCTTCAGAAAATTTATCATGCGCGGCGTTAGCCGTTCAGGTATCAAAGGTTAATGATTGCATTCAGCAATTAATAAAATTCTATGAAAGGAAAATCTATATGAAAAGATTTCTCAAAACAGTAACGATTGCATCAGCGACGGTTTTGTCTCTTGCAGTGTTAAGCGCTTGCGGACCCAAAAGCCGTGACTTCAATGTCGACATGACATTAGACACTCGTGGAGTGACGATTCAGTTCTGGACCGGCTTTGGTGCCGTAATTAATTCGACTCTTGAACCGATGCTTGAAGAGTTTACGGAAGAAACCGGTATTATTGTCGAATACGAATCAAAAGGTGGATACGATGCCTTACAACAAGCTATCAACCTTAGTGCGACATCTGAATCTTATCCTCACATCGCCAACGGGTATCCCGATCACTTTGCCGGATATATCGCTAGCGATATTATTCTTCGTCTCGATGGTTTTATCGAAAATGACTATTTAATTCCTGCAACTCGCGACGATGGTGCCTTTAGCGAGTTACCAGCTTTTGACATTGATGACTTCTATCCGTCATACATGGTTGAAAACCAGAGCCTGGAATTCGACTCTAATGGCAATCCTTATACTTTGGGCATTCCGTTTAATAAGTCCACTGAAGTTGCGGTTGTCAATAAGACAGCCTTTGATCTTTTTGCTACACTTGATTCAACAATTAAAATTCCAGAAACATGGGATGAAGTTGCAACAATGAGCACCAAGATTAGAGCCCTTATGTCGAGCAAAGGCTATTACGGCAAAATCGTTGGTGACGACGCAAACGCTTATGCTGACACGGATTCTATGCCATCTGGTGTCAAACAATTAATTTCGTTTGCCGATGTCAGTGAACAAAATTTCCGCGTTATGTCATATGACTCACAAGCTAACTATTTCATCACCGGTGTTCGTCAATGGGGTGGGGCCTATACGGAAATGGATCCACAAACACGGAAGGGCTATGTTACTTTTAATAACGATGGCACCCGTAGTATGATGACGAAAATGCGTGAGTTATTTGATGCCAACCACATCGGTATTCCTCAAACTTGGGAAGAAGCTCAATATAGTTCAAACCCATTTAAATTAGGACAAAGTTTAATGAATATTGGATCGAGCGGTGGTGTTATTAACGCTGTCCCGCAAGCCGATGCTTTTGCCGTTGAAGCTCATCCGATTCCTTATCATAGTGCTGATAACAAATATGTTATTTCACAAGGCACAAACCTCGCCCTCTTTGATAAGGGCAGTGATGTCGAGAAAGTCGCAGCTTGGAAACTTCTTAAATACTTAACTCAATATAAGAACGGCCAATTCGCTGCTGGTACCGGTTATTATCCAACTGGTGTCAGTTCTTTCGAATCCGAAGAATATCAAGATTATTACACAAACGTTTTTACTTCTTCTGGAGATAAATTAAAAGTCGGAGCAGCGAAAGTTAATTCGAATATTTACGATGGAGAAGGTTCAACCTGGAAAAAATTCGTTGATCCTGGTTTTGTTGGTTCAAGCTATATTCGTCAGGAAGTTAACTTTATTATGCCTGAACTATTTTATGGTAATCCTCGCAAAACAGTGCAACAAATCATTGACTACTATTACAGTGTTTTTTCCGACTACGTTCGTAATTAATTGAAAGGTGGTGTTTATATGAAACCACAAAAAATAGCTATTTTGCTTCCTTTAGCTGTAATGGCGATTGGAACTCTTGCAGGTTGCGATGGACCCCGCGTTGATCCTTATAGTGTTGACCTCTCGGTCGATATTTCTGGTGCTAAAATTAGCTTCTGGGGACCCTTCGGTGCAGACAATAACGTCATTGTTGAAGAATTACTTGAAGAGTTTGAGGCGCAAACTGGTGTTGATGTCGCTTATGAAAGTAAGGGCAGTTATGACCAATTAAAACAAGCGATTGACCTTTCAGCAACATCACGGACTTATCCGCACCTTGCTTTGGGTTATCCTGACCACTTTGCTGGTTATGTTAGAAGTAATATTATTGTTCGACTTGACTATTATTTTGAAAACGGCAACACCTACGATTACGGCGAATATGATGAAGCCGATCGCGGATTTGCCATTTCTGACTTTTATGAAGACTACATGGTCGAAAACCAAAGTATCGAAATGAAAAGCGCTACCGAAGGTTGGACGCTTGGCGTTCCTTTCAACAAATCAACAGAAATCATGACGATTAATAAGACCTTCTTTGATTGGGCGGTGACTGTCAATCCTGAAATCACTGTTCCGACAACTTGGGAAGAAGTCGGTGTTGTTGGACCCAAAATTACCACCTTATTAACGCCCTTTTTCGGCAAGGTCATCGGAAGCGATAATCAGCCATATGCTGATGCGCAAGCTGCTCTCGATGCTGGCAAAACTGTTGTATTAGATATGACTAATTCAACACCTGAATTGTTCCGCCCGTTATCTTATGATTCACAAGCTAACTTGTTTATTACTACCGTTCGCCAAAGTGGCGGAACCTATACTGAGGTTGATCATACGACGGGAAAAGGTTATTTAGCGTATAATTCGCAAGAGACGATAGATGGTCTACAAGTTTTACGCGATTTATTTGATGATCGCGTTCTTGGCGTTCCAAAACTATGGGAGGAATCAAAGTATTCATCTGGACCATTCAAAGATGTTATGGCCGTTATGGCCATTGGTTCGACCGCCGGTGTGCAAAACAACGCGCCAGCTGGTAATAAGTTTAATCTAAGTGCCGCTCCTGTTCCCTTCTCGGATGCGAGCCGCAAATATGTTATCTCGCAAGGAACAAATCTTGCATTACTTGATCGCGGAACCGAAAAGGAACGCGTTGCCGCTTGGAGGCTTCTTCAGTATTTATCAAAATATGCCAATGCTGAATTCGCCCAAAGAAGTGGTTATTTCCCTTCTTGTGCTTATGCTGAAAATGATGAAGATTATCAAGATTTCTTGGCAAATCCCGGCTTTACGACTACCGAAAAAATTAAAGCTGAAGTCGCAAAAGTTAACAGTAATGTGTACATCGACGATTCACAGGACTGGATTAAGTTTGTCGATCCGCCATTTGTCGGCTCGGCATATGTTCGCAATGAGATTGCTGCAATTCCTGAAGCTCTCTTTTTCACGACCGCAACCATTCAAACGATTCTAAATAATTCCTACGCCAACATGCCTGAGTATGTTCGGCCGTAATAAAGGAGGAAATGATGAACAAAACGACTAAGATTATTCTCGGATTAGCAATGTTTGCTCTACTACCATTAAGCAGCTGCAATCCAACACCTACTTGCGTTGTCTTAGATTCACCAGATGATCTATTGACGACACCGGTAACCGATTCTTTTAAATTTCCTCAAGAAGACGTTTACGCCACTAAAACATTCACAACCGTTGAAACCGGTGGTTTAATGCTTGGTCAGGCAACTCTTAAATCAACAACTGACGGCGATACCGCTAACTTTGAAGTTGCCGGATACGCCGAGACGGTTCGCTTGAGATTTCTTGGCATAAATACTCCAGAATCAACTGCTAAAGTTGAACCATGGGGTAAGAAAGCTTCTATTTTTGTTAAGAACATTCTTGAAACAGCGCATACCATCGTTTTAATTAATGACGCCGTTGTCTTTGGAGAACGCGATAGCTCAGGTAATCGTCATCTTGGCTATATTTGGTACAAACCAGCAGCCGATGCTGATTTCCGCTTGTTAAATCTTGAAATTGTTGAGCAGTGTTATTCGAAGAATTTCTTATTTGTCAATTCGACCATTGCTCCTTATCGCGAAAAATTTGAGCAGGCTGAAGCTCGTGGTATCGAATGTAAATATCGTGTCCACGGAGCAGCCGATCCGGGTTATGACTATAGCGATAATGTCGAAGAACCGACAATTCGTTATCTTCGCGATAATTATGATGAATTCGGTATTACCGAAGGCGGAAGTAGTGGTAAACAACTAATTATTTCCGGTCTTGTTGTTGGTCAAATGGGCGATAGCATGGTCCTTCGCGACATCACCGATATCGATGAGGAAACCGGGCAATATTGTTCAATGTATGCCTATGCCGGCTACAATACGGCGCTGGCATCAGTTGTGACCGTCGGCGATGTTATTAAGATTTATGCCCGTGCGACGATGTACAATGGCAATATTCAACTTTCCGACTTAAAAACCAACACTACGGGCAAACAAAAAATTGAGTGGCTAGCCATTAGTCCCAACTCACCGATTTTGCCGCAAGTTTATCCTGTTTCTGAATATCCTGACGGCGATCCACGTTACGATGATTATCCAACTGATACTTCAGCCTATGACATGGACGCATCCACTTTTAACTCTTATGAAGACTTCGCGCCATACTCCGGTTATGTAGTCTCAGCCCGTGTTACGATTCGCTATGTCACGCCTTACACCGATGATGAAGAAGAAGAAGGAACAGGGACAGGAGAGGAATATTATTACAAGAAAGACGATAACAACAACATGACTGTTTATGGTGTTTCCGATGGTGTAGATTTAGAAAGCAAACCCCTATATCTTAATTTAAGAGTTAGTGGTGAATGCTATCCTTACCCATCTCACACATTGTTTGTAGTTGGTCGTACATACCTTATTAAAGGTTATTTAGCGGCTTACTTCGAACGTTATCAAATTCAGCTCTTCAACAATACGCCAGGAAGTGGTTACATCACTGATGTAACTCCTGCATAAAAGAAAGGATACATAATATGATGAAACTATTTAAAAAATTCCTAATCCCCTTTCTAGCGATTGGCTTTCTTGCCGGATGCGGTGAGGAAGAAATCGTTGATTGGACGCCACAACAAGTGCTGGCTGAGGCGAGTAGTTTTGGTGCCATCCTTATTAATGGTAGTACCGGTACAGCATATGCTGACCGCTCTCAGACAATTAACATAGCAACCGGTGACTATCTAATCGGTTCACGCGTAATTAATGTCAAAAATGTTATCAAAGATTTAGTTCCGGTAACCGTTACAGTCAATGTTGCTTTTGAAATGGACAGTGAAACACTTGATAATTGGACCGTCGGTCGTGGACGTCCAACGGTTGATCATGATCGTTTTATTCCAACAATTCCATCCGGAGAAGATGCCGAAGATTATAACTCAGTTTTAACTGCGACCCTTTCATACGGCGAAGAAACATTGGTCGTCACATGGAATATTCGTGTTCGAAAGATCGAAATAATCGAAACGACGATTGGCGCAATGAGAAGCGGTACTTCTGGCGTTAAAGTCAAAGATATTGTAAAAATCCGCGGTTATATTACCTCTCATTTCGAAGAAGGCACAGACACTAGTGATACACACGTTTATGCCGGTGTGTATATTGCCGATGGCGAGCGCGCCATCATGCTTTATGCCGGCGTCATGTCATCCCTATGGTGGGAAAGTGATGAACCCGCCTTTGCAATTGGCGATTTAGTTGAAGTCGTCGGTTCTTATGAGCCTTACAACGGCTTAGCCGAGGTCAAACCTTCAAGTATGGTCATTATCGATTCTGATCCAAACGTTGCTACGCCTGTCAATCTAGTTATTACTGATGCCGCCACACAATGGTCCAAATCAGCTTTAACAGGACATGATTCAAGAATCACTGTTTTCGAGGATTTGACTTATGTTTCGGGCACTGTCAGTGCAAACGGACAACACTCATCCATTTATTTCAAGAGTGGGACAGTATCGGTTCTAATGTATATTAACTACCATATTGGTACAGCCGCCCAAGATCAATTCCGTACCTTTATTGCCGGATTGACTGCCAATGTCTCTGTTATTGATTTTACCGGCACTCTCTCTTGGTATAACGGACCACAACTAAGCCCGACATCATTTGCTGATGTTTCTCTTGCTTCGTAACATGTTTCAACGAATCACACATTAAGGGAGGAAACAATGGAAAAAACCTTTAAAGATAAAGCTCGTGATGGGCTTCTGGTTGGTTTAGAATACTTAAAGAAAAACTATTTGAGTTTGGTTGTTGCTTTATTAACCATTCTCATTTACATTTTCCTCGTTCTTCCGGCCGCTTCAGTTACGGTCAGCGATATTAATCTGATTACAAATCAAGAAACATATACGCTTATCAATCTCACGCAGAATGTTGAAGCATATCGTCTATCCGACATTTTATTCGGCCGGATTATTCAGCAAGTTAGCGGTACATTTAACTATGTTAATAACAGTGATGCCGGCTTAAACAATCCTAATCTTGTCCATACGTTTGGAGTAGTATTTTTTCCAAACAATGTATTCGTGGGATCTGGTTTGATTCTCTTCTTGATTGCCTCCATTTTAATGGTCTTTCCTAAATTAATTATGCGGACCGTCGGTGCATCGCTTGCTTTAGTTGGAGCCTTCTTAATGCTCTTTATTTATTCGCAAGTCATGTATGATGTTCCAATTGGAATTCGCGGCCTTCAAGTTGAATACGCTGTTAGTTATGGAGCTGGTCCAATAATTCTAATTATTACTGGTTTTGCTATCGCCGCTGTCGCTATCCTTGTCACTGTGCTCGATTATATTGCCGATTACAAACATCGCAAGAGCGAAAGCCAACGCTATCTACGCGGCGGCGTATAAAAAAGTATACCAATCGTTTAAGGGCAGTCGTATGATTGCCCTTTTCTATAAGAAAATATGCCGAAGTTCTTGAAAGTGATGGCAAAATCATTTACTATTATTTGGCATTAATGCACCGTTAGCTCAGATGGTAGAGCAGCTGACTCTTAATCAGCGGGTCACAGGTTCGATCCCTGCACGGTGTACCATTGTCTATAAGCCGCACATAGTGCGGTTTTTCTTTATTGTGAGACTACTTTTTCAAGTATATAATTATAAAGAAGGAGATACTCATATGAATGGACCGAGCCTAACAAATGTCCGCAAGTATTTATTGGCCATTAAAAAAAGCCCTCGTAAATATTTAACAAGCGAACACCTTTCGAAAGAAATGGGTCTTTTTCCTGATGTAATCAACCGTGTCCTTTCCTATTTTGATCCACTCGTCAATATGGATTTTACCTACGATGTGCGCACATTAGTGCCACTGATGGAAGAATATGTTGCTAAATTGTCTTTAGAAAGAAAAAAAGTAGCCAAACCAAGAGTTATTGTTACTAAAAAGGAAGTTGGCGAATTTGAATCGTTAAGCGATTTTATCTTTAAAAAATATGTTTTTGAAAGCAGTGGTCTTTTTGATCGAAGTGCCACCTTATCCGATAGCGAACTTCGCATTCTTAAAAAGCTTATAACGATTGAGCAAAATGAGCGAAAAAGCAAGAAATTGAAAAAATAGTCGTTTGGAAGCCCTATCATTAGTGGCTTCCTTTTTTATATATTATATAACCTTGAAAAAAAGCGTCCATACACATATAATACAATTGATATTTTAAGGAGAATTTCCATGGCAATTAAAAAAAGATTTCTATCGGTCGATGGTAATACGGCCGCTGCGCTTGCGAGTTACAATTTTACAGAAGTCGCAGGTATTTACCCGATTACTCCAAGTTCAAACATGGCCGAATTAGTCGATGTCTATTCTTCGCAAGGAAAAATTAATTTCTTTGGCAATGTTTGTAAGGTTGTTGAAATGCAATCAGAAGGTGGCGCTGCCGCTGTCGTTCATGGCGCTTTGCAAGGCGGAGCTTTTGCTTCATCTTATACGGCCAGTCAAGGCCTTTTGTTAATGATTCCTAACATTTATAAGTGGTGCGGGGAACTTCTTCCAGCTGTTCTACATGTATCGGCCCGCAGTATCGCGACACGCTCCTTATCAATTTTTGGCGATCATCAAGACATTTATGCCGTGCGACAAACAGGCATTACCATTATGTCTTCCCACAGCGTTCAGGAAGTTGCTGATTTAGCCCCGATTGCTCACTTAATTGCAATTGATGCCGAAGCACCGGTTCTACACTTCTTTGATGGTTTTAGAACTTCTCATGAAATACAAAACATCGAATTAATCGATGATGAAGAATGGAAGAAACTTCTTCCACTTGATAAAGTCGAAAGGTTTAAGGCTAGAGCCCTTAATCCGCATACACACCCTGTTACCCGCGGTGGTGCAGAAAACGAAGATATTTATTTTCAAGGCCGTGAAGCCCAAAACACTCATTACGCAAAAGTTCTTGATTACGCCGAGAAGTATTTTAGCGAAGCCTCAAGATTAACCGGTCGTCATTATGCTCCCTTTACCTATTATGGTGATGAAAAAGCTGAAGACGTTATCGTGGCTATGGGTTCGGTGACGGAAACGACAATTGAAGTCATTAATGCCCTTCGTAAGGGCGGATCGAAAGTCGGTTTGGTCAAGGTACATCTCTATCGTCCTTTCTCCGCGAAACATTTAGTAAGCGTCATTCCTTCCACTGTTAAACGGATTGCTGTTTTAGACCGCACGAAAGAAATGGGCGCTCCAGGTGAGCCTTTATATCTTGATGTCGTGACTGCCCTTCGCCAAGAAGGACGCGATATTGCCGTCTATGGCGGCCGTTATGGTCTTTCTAGTAAAGATGTTCCACCTCGTGACGTTAAAGCCGTCTATGACATGCTAAAAGGCAAACCATTCCATAATTTCACCATTGGCATCGTCGATGATGTCACAAATCTCTCGTTAACAGTTGATGAAGATTTCCATACTGAAAACGACTATACCTCTTGTTTATTTTATGGTCTTGGAAGCGATGGCACCGTTTCGGCTAACAAATCATCGATTAAAATCATCGGTGATGCAACTGGACAATATGCTCAAGCTTATTTCCAATATGATTCCCGCAAAGCTGGTGGCGTGACACGTTCACACCTTCGCTTTGGAAAATCACCAATTCACTCAACCTATTTTATTGGCAATGCTGATTTTATTAGCTGCTCGATTGACACCTATGTTGTTAAGTTTGATATGATTAAAAACCTTAAAAAAGGCGGAACATTCTTACTTAACACCGACATGGATGATGAAAACCTCATTAAGATGCTTCCTAATCGCGTCAAACATCAACTCGCCAAACGAAATGCTAAGTTCTATGTCATCGATGCGAATAAAATCGCTCGCGAAATTGGACTTGGCCGTCATACCAACACCATTCTTCAAGCTAGCTTCTTTTATCTTAATCCTGCCATCATGCCTTACGCTGAAGCAATTGAGTGGATGAAGAAACTCAACCTTAAAGCTTATGGTAAAAAAGGCGAAGATGTCGTCAATATGAACAATCAAGCCGTTGATGCCGGTACCCAAGGACTGCGCGAAGTGAAGGTCGATTCAAAATGGGTCGAACTACCATATAAGCGTGTCAGTTTAAAAACTGGTGATGACTACTTTGATAATTATGTTGATATCGTTGGCTCATTAGATGGTGATACGATTCCGGTCAGTAAGTTTGTCGAACACGAATTAATCGATGGGACGATGGATAACAATGTTACTTTTAAAGAAAAACGCAAAATTGCCGACTTTGTTCCACGTTGGATAAAAGAAAATTGTATCCAATGTAATACTTGTTCCTTTGTGTGTCCACACGCGACTATTCGCCCATTCCTCATTAATGAGGAAGAACTAGCGAAAGCACCTGATATTGTTAAAAACGATGTCCGCGATGCTGTCGGTGGACCATCAGTTGCAGGCCTTAAATTCCGCATTCAAGTCTCGACACAAAACTGTGTTGGCTGTGGTGTTTGTGTGGCTGAATGTTTGGCTAATAAAGCTGGACGCATTGCCCTTGAAATGACCGAGGCGAAGAGCCAATTTGCTCAAGAAGAAGGAGCGGACTATCTTTACAAACACACAACTTACAAGAGCGACAAATTCCCGCTTACAACCGTTAAAGGCGTCGGTTTCTTGATGCCATATATGGAAGTTTCCGGCGCTTGTGCTGGTTGTGGTGAGACGCCATATTATCGTCTTGCCTCACAATTATTTGGCCGCGATATGCTAGTTGCTAACGCTACCGGTTGTACTTCAATTTACTGTGGTTCAACGCCGCTTACTCCCTTTGTTAAAGACGCTAATGGCGAAGGTGTGGCATGGGCTAACTCCTTATTTGAAGATAATGCCGAATTCGGATTTGGTATGCGTTTAGCTACTAATTATAAGTTATCACTCATTTCACGTATTCTCGATGAAGCCCTTGCCAGCAAGAAAGTCGAAGAAGAACTCAAGGAAGTCATTCGCAAATACTTAGAAAATATCAAAAATAGAGATGAATCTCGCAAAATCGTTCCAGAACTCGTCCGCCTTGTTAAAGCAAGCAAGGACGAAAATGTTAAGAGTGTTCTAAAACATGAACGCGATCTCGTTGACAAGTCAGTGTGGATTATCGGTGGCGATGGCTGGGCCTATGATATCGGTTATGGTGGCTTAGATCACGTCTTAGCCAATAACGATGACGTCAATGTTCTTGTCCTTGATACCGAAGTCTATTCCAATACTGGCGGGCAATCATCAAAGTCTTCGCAAGTTGGTTCAATTGCAAAATTCACCGCTAGTGGTAAATCAGTCGCTAAGAAAAATCTCGCCTTACAAGCAATGACTTATGGACATGTTTATGTCGCGCAAATTGCTCTTGGTGCTAATTCGATGAAAGCCATTCAAGCACTTAAAGAAGCCGAAAGTTATGATGGCCCATCGCTCATCATCGCTTATTCACCATGCGTTAATCACGGAATTAAGGGTGGATTGACTAATTCAATTAAAACGGAAAAAGCCGCGGTGGAAGCAGGTTACTTTACTACCTTCCGTTACGATCCTCGTCGTAGTGAACAAGGCTTACCAGCCCTTCAACTCGACTGCAAAGAACCAGATTTCAGCAAGTTCAGAGACTTCGTCATGAACGAGACTCGTTTCTCGCAACTACCTAGCATTAACCCTGAAAATGCTGATGCCCTTCTTGCTAGATCGGCAGAAGATGCTAAAAAGCGCTGGGAAATGATTAAGAAGTTCGGTTTATAAGCAATACGCTTAAAACTAAGCAAAAACCCGATGAACATCTTGATTCGTCGGGTTTTTTAATGACAAAGATATAAAAAAATGGTCGGAACGGAGGGATTTGAACCCTCGACCCCTACCACCCCAAGGTAGTGCGCTACCAAGCTGCGCTACGTCCCGCCATGTAAAGCAATACTATTATAATCTATTCATTTTTCTTTTCCATAGTAATCGTTGCTTGTTTTTCTAGGAAAAATTTTTCTTATTTTTCAGTGTCTTCATAGAATGCTTGAGTAAGTAATGGTAAAATAAACTTTTGAGGATAATATGGAACGGAAAACAATTTTTGTTAAAGGCGCTCGCGAAAACAATCTGAAGAATATCGATTTAGAAATACCGAAAAATCAATTGGTTGTTTTTACTGGTTTATCAGGTAGCGGAAAAACAACATTGGCCTTTGATACAATTTATAGTGAAGGTCAAAGACGCTATGTCGAGAGTTTATCAAGTTATGCCCGTCAGTTTTTAGGTAACGTCGATAAACCGGATGTTGATTCGATTGAAGGTCTTTCACCAGCGATTTCAATTGATCAAAAGACGACTTCTCATAATCCTCGCTCAACAGTCGGCACCGTGACGGAAATATATGACTATCTTCGCCTTCTTTTTGCCCGTATTGGCGTCCCGTATTGTCCGACACATAACGAACCAATTATTTCCTTTTCACCATCTAAGATGGTTGATATCGCCCTTGGCTATGAAGAAGGCACAAGAATGCAAATTCTCGCCCCGATTGTTCGCAGTGAAAAAGGTTCACACGCCGAGACAATCAGTAAGATTAGACAACAGGGATTTGAAAGACTGCGCGTTGATGGTTTACTTAGTAGAATTGATGAAATTCCTGAGCTCGAAAAAAATAAGCGTCACAGCATCGATATTGTTATCGATCGCTTAGTTGTCAAAAGTGATGTCCGCACGAGAATTTATGATGCAATTGAACTCGCTTTGGACTGGTCACATGGCTACGCTATTCTTTTAACGGATAAAGATGAAAGACTCTTAAGCCAACATCATAGTTGTAAATACTGTGGCTTTTCGGTGCCGAAATTAGAGCCACGACTCTTCTCATTTAATGCTCCTTTGGGGTATTGTCCTAAATGTAAAGGTTTAGGCATTAATCGCGAAGCAGCTTTTGATTTGCTCGTTCCTAATGAAAATTTGTCGATTATGCAAGGTGCGATACGTTACTACAAGAATGTCGTACATAGTAAAAACATCGACTGGCAAGAATTCAAATACTTATGCGAGCAATATAAAATCGATCTCAATGTTCCTTTTAAATCGTTAAGCGACTATCAAAGGAAAATTATCTTTTTCGGAAGCGACAAGCCATTTACTTACGCCATTACTTCGGTAAGCGGAAATAAGAACCACCGTTCGGGATATATCGAAGGTATCAAAACAAAGATTGATCGGCTCTATTTAGAAACAAGTAGTTCGATGATGAGAGATTACTATGAGATCTACATGCGCGACAGCGAATGTACAGAATGTCACGGGGCTCGTCTTAACAGCCAAGTTCTTGCCGTCCGAATTAATAAATTAAATATTTACGAAGTAACGACATTGCCAATCAAAAAATTACTCAATTATATTGATGAGCTAGATGTTGTTTTAAACGCCACTGAAAAAGAAATTGGTCAGCTAGTCATTAAAGAAATTCGCAATCGCACGCAATTTTTAAGTGATGTCGGCCTCGATTATTTAACATTGTCTCGCATGTCAATGACGTTGAGTGGTGGCGAGGCGCAACGCATTCGTTTGGCAACGCAAATCGGCAGCCGCCTCTCGGGTGTTCTTTATGTTCTTGATGAACCAAGCATCGGCCTTCATCAAAAAGATAATCGCAAGTTACTAGCAACCTTAAAATCAATGCGCGACCTCGGGAACTCACTAATTGTTGTCGAACATGACGAAGAAACAATTCGTGAGGCCGATTATATTGTCGACATTGGTCCGGGAGCAGGTATTCATGGTGGATCTATTGTCGCCCAAGGAAGTTTAAAGGATATTATCAATTCGAAAAACTCAATCACGGGCGATTATCTATCTGGGCGAAAAAGAATTCCCATACCTATCAAACGAAGAGAAGGCAATCATTGCTATTTGACTGTAAAAGGGGCTCGTTGTAACAACTTAAAAAATATTGATGTCGAGTTTCCTCTTGGCACTTTTATCGCCGTTACTGGTGTTTCTGGAAGTGGCAAATCATCACTCGTCACCCAAACTCTTTATCGGGCAATTAGTCAAAGACTAACGGGTGTCGATACATACCCGGGTGAACACGACGATATATTGGGTTTAGAAAATATTGATAAAGTTATTAATGTTTCGCAAGAGCCAATCGGAAGAACGCCACGAAGCAATCCGGCTACTTACACGAAGGTCTTTGATGATATCCGTTCCCTTTTCGCTGAGACAATCGAAGCTCGAGCGCGAGGATTTGATAAAGGTCGCTTTTCTTTTAATGTAATCGGCGGTCGGTGTGAAAACTGTCAAGGTGCAGGTGTGACGCGCATTCCCATGAATTTCTTGCCAGATGTTTATGTTCGTTGCGACCAGTGTAACGGCAAGCGATATAACGAAGAAACTCTTCAAGTTACCTATAAAGGTAAAAGTATATACGAAGTTTTAGAAATGACGGTTGAAGATGCCTTGCTCTTTTTTGAGAATCGACCCAAGATTCGTCGTAAAATTCAGACCTTATTTGATGTGGGACTAGGTTATATTAAATTAGGACAACAAGCGACAACCTTGAGCGGTGGTGAAGCTCAACGCGTTAAATTAGCTCTTGAATTACAGCGGAGACCAACTGGAAAAACCTTATATATCCTTGATGAACCGACAACTGGTTTACATACCGATGATGTCAAACGTCTTGTCGAAGTTTTGCAAAAAATTGTCGATAATGGCGATACGGTACTAGTAATCGAACATAATCTCGATGTCATCAAAGTCGCCGACTACATCATTGATATTGGTAAGGACGGCGGGGATGCAGGCGGTCGCATTTTAGCAAAAGGAACTCCGGAAGATATTGCCTCGTGTCCCGACTCTTATACTGGGCAATATTTAAAAGAAATTTTAAAAGGTTATGGAAAGAAGGTTGTTGAATAACGCCTATAGTGTTATTCTTTCAAACAGGTAATTATTATGAAAGCACTCGGTTATGTTAGTTTAATTCTCGTTCTTGCATCTTTTGTTTTTTTACATCTAACCCTCAAGAAAATCGTTAAAAACGAACAACAAACAGTTTTGTCAAAAGACGAACTATTTAGATTAGGAGGCGCGATTGGCGCGGCTAGTCTTTTTTCTTTATTAACGATGCTCGGTCTAATTCTTGCTAAAGGGTGGACTCTAACCGGCGGTCAATACGCTATGTCTCTAATTGGAAGTTTCTTCTTTGGTCTTGGCCTTTCTGTTTTGTATGCAACCTTTGGTTTAAATTTTTATAAGCCAACTCTGGACAAAAAAATTATCAAGCTCGTTCGCATTTTCATGTATGTCTCAATCCCGGTCATCATTGTCTTCTTGGCGCTTGCTAGTGAAGGAGTCGCGGCTCATTTAGTATATCCTTTGGCTAATCGCATTTCTCTTACTGATGGTTTTGTTGATCCCTTCAATCATACTGCGCGATTTGCTGTTGCCTTTTATGGAATTCTAATCGTTAGTGGCGCAATTATTGTTTATTTCATCGCGGATCATTTCTTCTTTAAAAAATTTAAACGTCATGGCATTCTCGACACGACGTTTTATATCGCTTTTCCCGCTGGCCTTGTCGGGGCGAGATTATGGTATTGCTATGTATTAGAATTTGATCGCTACGCCAATGATTTTCTCGCTGTTTTACAAGTTTGGGATGGTGGCTTGGCCATTATGGGCGGAGCGATTCTTGGCATTATCGCCGGAGTCACTTTTATGATGGTGCGCCGCAAATATGTCAATATTCGCTGGGCGATGGATGTTATTGTTCCAGCCATTTTAATTGCTCAAGCGATTGGTCGTTGGGGTAACTTCTTTAATTTAGAAGTACATGGTAATCAAGTCCTTGCTTCGTCATGGAGTTTCCTACCTTCCATTCTCACTAATAATTTGGCTTATAGTTCGACAAGTGGACATGCTGCGGTCGGTAATATATATCTTCCCCTTTTCTTAATCGAATCAGTGACGAATATTCTTGGTTATTTCGTCATTACTTATGGCGTGGGCAAAGGGCTCAGAAAATGGATCTCGCTCGGCGACCTTTCAATGGGCTATCTAATTTGGTATGGGGCGACTCGCGCAATCATGGAACCACTTCGTGATGGCAATTTTGAATATGGTGAATCCTGGGTTTCTTCCTTCTTATTAATTGGTGCAGGTGTGGTTGGTATTATTGCTTTCCATGTTTATGATTACATTCGTAAAAAGAAGAACCTTGAACCGAGAAACTACGAGACGGTTTAATTATGTATAAACTTGTCCTTTTTGATATGGATGGCACAATTGCCGATACAGACGGCATGCTTGTCGCTACTTTCATCGAGCTTTATCGCCTATATCGGCCTGATTATCAAGCGACGATTGACCATATGCTCACCTTTTCCGGTCCCCCTATCTTCGATACTTTAAAACGTGAGTTTCCGCACCTTGATCCTCAATTCGCTTTTGATGAATTTCATCGTCTATCGCTTCCAAACTATGAAAAGCATGTGAAGGCTTTTCCTTTCGTTCGCGAATTAGTGGAACAACTTCATGAGCGGGGAATCAAGACGGGAATTGTTACTTCCAAGCGTCGCTACCCCTCACAATACACAATTAGTTTGATGAAACTTGAAGGTGTTTTTGATTTATTAATTGCCCATGATGATGTTAAAATTGCAAAACCTGATCCTGAAGGCATTTTTAAGGCGATGGATTTCTTTGGTATCAATAACAAAAAGGAAGTTTTATTTGTCGGTGACACCGTAACTGATTATTTGACGGCGCGCAATGCGGGCGTTGATATCGCTCTTGTGACTTGGACTCCGCGCGATATCCCATCAGAAGTAAAGGCTGACTATTATATTGATTCGTTTCATAATTTTATTGAGGTGATTAATAATGAATAAGCAAATCGACGTGGCGATTATCGGCGGGGGAATTGCCGGAATTACTGCCGGTATATATTTAAAACGTAGCAATCTAAGCGTTATGGCAATTGATCGTAATGTTTTTGGTGGTAAACTCGCCAAGCTTGGCGATATTTATAATTATCCTGGTTTCGAAGCTATCAGTGGTCCTGAGTTAGCCTACAAACTCATGGAGCAGGCCGATAAAAACGGAATTGAACTTGAATACGGCAATGTTTTAAACGTTACCAAACAAGACAATAGCTTGTTTCTTGTTCAAACCGAAGAACATTTTATTGAGGCAAAAGTCGTAATAATCGCTACCGGAACGATTGAGAAGCAGCTAGGTATTCCTGGTGAAAAAGAATTTTTAAATCGTGGTGTTTCTTATTGCGCGACATGTGATGGTCCGCTTTATCGCAATAAGGAAGTGGCAGTTGTTGGTCATCTCGATACGGCCCTTGATGAAGCTATTTACCTTTCGGGCATTGCCAAAAAAGTCTATCTTATCAGCAAAGTTCGTCTCGAAGATATTGAATCGAGCAAACTACCAAGCGTCTTACAAAGAGCAAATATTGATATTCTCGCTTATAGCGACGTCTTGTCAATTCAAGGTGTTGACCATGTTGAAAGTATTTTGGTCAGTGACTTAAAAGTAAATAAAGAACAAGAAATCAAAGTAAGTGCCGTTTTTCCCTATATCGGGCAAAAAACATTAACGGAATTCCTTGCTAATCTCAAAGTTGAAACAAGGAACGGCTACTTAGTTGTCAGCAAAGATATGGAAACAAACGTTCCTGGTCTTCTAGCTGCTGGTGACACAATTGATAAAAAGTTACGTCAGCTTGTAACGGCGGCCGGTGACGGGTGCATTGCTGCGGCAACGGCAATTCGCTATATCAAAGTTAGAAAATAGCCATTTATCAATCCTTTTTAGTTGCTATTCATCATTTGCGTCCTTAATTTTTTGATATGAAACAACTATTTTTTGTAACATGTTATGTTATGATATGTGTTAGAAGGTAATTTTTATGATTGAATTGATTATTTTAACTGGAGTATCTGGTGCCGGAAAATCGACGGCTGTTCGAGCCTTCGAAGAGATGGACTACTATATCGTTGAAAACGTACCCTTTTCCGTTATTCCCAAATTGTTTAAAGCATTTGAAGATGATATGGTTCGTTTTCGTCGCACAGTCATTGTTGTGGCGATTGACGAAGCACTTAAAGCTGCCACTAAAGCTCGAGAAAACGCAAACTTCCGCGTCACCTTTTTAGCGCTTGATGCTTCTGAGGCCGAACTCTTAACACGCTTTCGTTTAACTCGTCATATTCACCCAGCCCAGGCCCATGGTCTTTCCCTTGCAGATTCCATTGCTCGCGATCGTGTCTTAATGGATAAATTACAAAAAGACGTTGATATGTATGTCGATACATCCGGAAAAACGGCGACTGAGTTAAGAAAATTTATTTTCACAAATATTCGTGGCATGGAAAGCGGAAATTTAACAATTAGCTTCGTATCTTTCGGTTTTAAACACGGAATTCCTTTTGATGTGGAAATGGTTTTTGATACGAGAATCGTTCCTAATCCTTACTGGATTACTGAATTGAAAGATTTGACGGGCCTCGATGAACCAGTCAAAAAATTTGTTCTTGAAGACAAAGAAGCTCAGGAACTATTAAAAAACATTGAGAAATATTTAAATTACTATCTTGCCAAAGTCAAAGAAGAGGATCGCAATTTCTTTGTTGTCGGTATTGGGTGTAGTGGCGGTCAACATCGTTCGGTTGCCATCGCTGAATATCTCACCAAGAAATACGAAAGTAAATATCGGACTCTTTGTCTTCATCGCGATATTGGGAAATATAAAAAGTGAGACCAACGATTTCGTTTACTCGTAAAGTCAAAGAAGAAATTGTTACCAAACCCTTCAGTGAAGAACGTCTACGCTCCTTAGTTGCGGCCTTCATAAAAGTTAATGGTCGCATGGAAATCAAGAATCGCCATGTTGCGATTCTTTTACAAACTGAGAATGCAAAAATTGCTAAATTTATCTATCTCATTATTCAGCAAATTTACGGGATTAATGTTCGCTTCTCTTATGAGAAAACAATGAAGTTTAAAAAGCGCACGACCTACAATATTATCATCGACCAAGAAGCCGAATATATCATGGGCGATTTAGAAATATCTTTTCTTGAAGGCAAAATTGCCAAAAGCATCGTTTTTAATGATGACATGATCGGCGGATACTTAGCGGGTGCTTTTTTGGCTTCTGGTTCGGTCAATAGTCCACGTAGCTCCAATTATCATTTTGAAATTGCCCTTAATGACGAAAACTATGCGAAGTGGTTTTTAAAATTAATTGAAAAATATAAGGGCGGTAGCTTTAATCCTAAAATCATTAAACGACGGGATAATTTCGTCATCTATTTAAAAAAATCAGATCAAATTGCCGATTTTCTAATTTTGATGGGGGCCACCGATGCCTCTCTTGAATTTGAAAATATTCGCATCGATCGTGAATTTGCCAATATTGGCAACCGTCTTCAAAATCTCGATACAGCGAATTATGCCAAAACGATGAAGTCATCAAAAAAGCAAATTGCCGACCTCCTCGTTATCGATAAGATTTTAGGGGTCAATAATCTTGCGAACGAAAAACAGCGTCTCCTAGCCAACATACGTTTAGAACACGAAGACGCGACAATGGATGAATTAGCATCATTAATGAGCGAAAGATTAGATAAAGTCGTCACTAAATCAAATATTAATCATCTTTTTCGGGCTTTAAGCAGTCTTGCCAAACGTTATCGGGGAGAAAAAAATGAAGACTAACATGCAGCTGGGTCGCAAGATAGCTAAACTTCGGACTAGCCGTGGCTGGAATCAGGAAGAATTAGCTTTCCGTTCCAATTTAAATCGCAACTATTTATCAGATTTAGAAAATGGAAGACGAAATCCCTCACTTAAGGTTCTTGAAAAAATTGCCTTTGCTTTTGAAATGAGCTTAGAAACATTATTTAAGGGAATCACATCGTTTCCCTTCGTATAAAACATTCGTTTTATGGCTGTTGAGCGTTTCTTAACGAAAATTAGAAAACGCTTACAATGTTATTTTACTTAAATAAAAGGACTATTTCCTATATAATAAACGCGGTAGAAAAAAAGGAGGACATATATATGTCAATTAAGATCGCAATAAATGGATTTGGAAGAATCGGCCGTCTCGCCTTCAGAAGGGCTTACGAGACTGGTGATTTTGAAGTTGTCGCTATCAACGATTTAGCGGATGCGGCTTCATTAGCTTATCTTCTAAAATACGACACTGCTCACAAACGTTTCGGTGTCAACGACATTACAGTCGATGTCGAGAAAAATGCAATTGTTTACAAGGGAAAAGTAATTCCTGTCATTGGCCAACCTGACCCCAAACTAATCAAATGGTCAGACTATGGTGCTGAGCTTGTTCTAGAATGCACCGGCCGTTTTAAGGGAAAAGCTGATGCCTCCGTTCATATTACTGAAGGCGGTGTAAAGGGTGTCGTTATCTCTTCGCCAGCCGATAAAGAAACACCAACCTTTGTCTATGGTGTTAACGAAGACAAACTAACAAAAGATATGACAGTTATCTCGGGCGCTTCTTGCACAACGAACTGCTTAGCCCCTGTCGCCAAAGTCCTCGTTGATAAATTTGGCATTAAAGGTGGATACATGACGACCGTTCACGCTTACACCAATGACCAAACAACACTTGACTTAGTTAAAAAAGGCAATAGCCGTAGAGGTCGTGCCGCCGCCGCCAACATCGTTCCAACGACAACTGGTGCCGCCAAAGCAATTAACCTCGTCATTCCGGAATTAAAGGGTCGCCTACAAGGCGGTGCTCTCCGTGTCCCGGTCATTGATGGTTCATTAGTTGACCTTTCCTTGTCATTAGAAAAGAATGTCACCGTTGAAGAAATCAATGCGGCCATGAAAGAAGCGGCCAACACTTATCTCAAGGATGTTCTCGATTATACCGAAGATGAAGTCGTTAGTAGCGACATCATTGGTGCAACCGCTGGTTCGATCTTTGATGCCACACAAACTGCCGTCTTCTCAAATCCAGAGGGACAGCAATTTGTTAAAGTTGTCGCTTGGTACGATAACGAATACAGCTATACTTGCCAATACTTACGTATTGCCAAAGAAATGGCTAAAGTTTTAGGAATAAAATAAGTTCTCGGTAAAGGTGCTATATCAAAGGCACCTTTTTGTTTAAAAAAGGAGGCATTATTATGCTTACAATCGATCAATTAGGTGATATTAAGGGGAAAAGAGTTCTTGTTCGTGTTGACTTTAATGTCCCACTAAAGGATGGTCAGATTCGTGATGATAATCGCATCGTTCAAGCTGTACCAACTATCAAAGCCCTCATTTCTCATGGCGCGAAAGTCATTTTGCTTTCACACCTTGGCAAGATTAAACACAAGGAAGCTCCAGAAGTTGTCGAAGCACAAAAAAAGAAAAATAGTCTTGCTCCGGTCGCTGCTCGTTTAGGAGAAATTCTTAAAAAACCTGTTGCCTTTTGTCCAGAGACAACTGGTGATCTCACAAACTTTTTTGTACGGACAATTGAATCAGGCGAGGTTGTCTTAATTCAAAACACCCGTTATGAAAAGGGCGAAGAGAAAAATGATGTCGAATTAGCTAAAAAATGGGCTGAAAACATTGATATCTATGTTATGGATGCGTTTGGAAGCGCCCATCGCGCTCATGCCTCGACCTATGGTATTCCCGAAATTCTTAAAGCTGAAGGTAAACCTGTAGCCGTTGGATATCTAGTTGAAAAAGAAATTCGCAATCTAATCCGTTGCGTTGAAGTTAAAGAAAGTGATCGCCCGTACATCGCAATTCTCGGTGGTTTTAAAGTCTCTGACAAAATCAAAGTTATTGATTCATTGCTTAAGAAATGCGACAAGATTCTTATCGGTGGAGCAATGGCTTATACCTTTGCTAAGGCACTTGGTCGTTCAATTGGTAAATCTCCATGCGAAGACGAACAATTAGCATATGCTAAAAAGTGTTATGAAGAAGCCAATGGCCGCATTATTCTACCGCTTGATTCGATTGCAACTGATGCCTTTGAAGGTTGGACTAACAAAATTATTACTGAAGACTCCAACATTCCTGAAGGTTTTGAAGGAATGGATATCGGACCGAAAACAGCGGCATTATACCAGCAAGAAATTGCCAAAGCAAAAATGGTTTTCTGGAATGGCCCAATGGGCGTTTTTGAACAAAAAGATTTTGCTGGTGGTACCATTGCCGTCTGTGAAGCAGTTGAAAAATTGCGCAATGCTTTTACCGTTTGTGGTGGTGGAGACTCAGCGGCAGCTGTCAGCGAATTTGGTTATACCAACTCCTTTTCTCACGTCTCAACCGGCGGAGGAGCTTCGTTAGAAATGATCGAAAATGACGGGCATCTTCCCGGCATCGATGTTCTTAAGTAGGTAAAAAGATGAGAAAAAAACTATTACTCGGCAATTGGAAAATGAATAAGACGCGCGAAGAAACCAAGGTTTTTGCCTTGGGTTCTTTAGCTTTATCAGCATTGGCTGATTTACATGGCATCGAAATCGGTGTCGCCCCCGCGTATCTTTCGCTTCCCGTCGTTAAAAAATACAATCCTAATATGATTGTTGCCTCACAAAATGTTCATTACAAACCTTCAGGAGCTTATACTGGCGAGGTTTCTATTGCCATGCTTAAAGAAATTAATGTCAATTGGGCAATTATCGGCCACTCTGAGCGTCGGAGCTATGATAACGAAACAAGTGAAAACTGCAACCTAAAAATGAAGGCCCTTCTTTCAAACGAGATGACGCCTATTTATTGCGTTGGCGAAACACTCGAACAGTTTGAGAAGAAAAACACAAAAAAAGTAATAAAGCAGCAAATTGAGGCTGGATTTAGTGAAATATCTGCTGAATTGGCAGAGAAAGTCATCGTTGCTTACGAACCTGTATGGTCAATTGGAACAGGGAAGAACGCTTCGGTGGAAATCGCTCAAGACATCTGTTCTTACATTCGCGCTTTACTTAGAAAAAACTATGGTGAAGTCGCAGACAAAATGCGCATTCTTTACGGCGGTTCGGTTAAGCCTGATAATGTCAAAGCTTATTTAACAACTGCTGATATTGATGGCGCCCTTGTCGGTGGAGCTTCGTTAAGCATCGAATCATTTAAAGAACTTATTAACAATATTATTTAGGAGGTTGAAATGTACAATTATCAAAGATATGAAAAAGTGCAAACGACCGAAGGAAGCAGATTTCTCGGTGTTATATTTGGCTATGCGGCAATTGGCTTTTTAATTACCGCAGGAATTGCTCTATTAACCGGTTATTTATTTACTAGCGTTATTCCCATTAATGTTGGAAACGACATTTATCTTGGTTTGATTATTGGTGCGTCCGTCTTACAAATAGCACTCATTTTTTGGATTACTTTTCGCGTCTTCCGTCGTGGCGGAAACATGATTGTGCCTTTTGTCTTATACACTATTGCCATGGGCATTTTACTTTCAGCCCTAACATTAACCCTTGATTGGTATTTGATCGGCATGACTTTTGGACTGACATGTCTCGTTTTTGGTGTTATGGCTGCGGTCGGATATTACTCCAAAGTTAATCTATCTGGATTATTAATCGTCGGCATGGGTCTTCTTATTGGCTCTATTTTCCTTTCATTAATCAACTGGTTTATTGGTAGTGGCATGGTTGAGTGGATTGTGACGTTTGCTTCTTTTGGAGCGATTATGTTAATTACTGCCTTTGATATTTGGCGCATTCGCAAAATTATTGAATCAGGCAGCATGACGAATAATTTAGCCTTGTACTGCGCCTTTAATATCTATGTTGATTTTATCTATATGTTTATGCGGATAGCTATTATTCTTTCGCGCGTAACAAGAAGATAAAGAACTTCAATTCATTTATTACTTCAAACAAGTGTTCCAATCCGTTAAAATTAGTATTAGGAAAGAAGAGGTATCTAAAATGTCAAAATTCTTTATGTGCCCCATCTGTGGCAATTTCGTAGAGTCGAATGTCGATAGCGGCGTGCCAATGATTTGCTGCGGTCAAGATATGGAAGAAGTCGAAGCC
>LSQX01114963.1_pt1 | contig 29455 bp, 31 predicted proteins | sample 654561 | NCBI WGS metagenome assembly LSQX01 (sample SAMN04489861, study PRJNA283612) | anaerobic digester metagenome | isolation source: 4 biogas reactors fed with cattle manure at either 37C or 55C with and... | place: Denmark: Kongens Lyngby | collected 2014 | reverse complement strand
AGATATGATGGACAGGTGGTGCAGTATTCTAGTCGTAGCGGCTAGTTTCGAAGGCGGGCCTAAAAATCCGTCACGGGCACATCGATGAAGTTCCTGGTGCTGGCTTTCGACGCCCAGTCGGGGGCTTGTGCTGGGAGTTAAGGAAGAGGGGCGATCTACAATGGCATGTAGGCGTTGACCCTTCTTCCGCGGAGGCTCAAGTGCGTGGTGTAATACTACGGCTTTGAGTTGAACCTGTATGCGGTACCTGGTAGTGCTGTGTGCAGTGTAGCCTGCCTTGAGTGGTGTTGGTGAATGCCAAAAAAATGGCCTGCTGCTGTAGGGCCCTGCAGCAGCAGGCCAGGGCTGAAACCTTCACTGCAAAAGAGGCTAGAAACTAGCCAATACGTCGAGGAAATCTCCTAGACTGTCTGCCTAGCAGCTCCTGTTGGGGATTAAAGTGTGGACTAAGTGGTAATCTAGCCCTGCTCTCGGCAACGAAGCAGAACAGGGATGAAAGGGAAACCACCAGGACGGCGACGTCCTGGATCCCTGTTGGGAAAACCTGCTAGACCTAAGCCACAACATTTACTCAGCAGGAGACCACCTGTTGCATTAAGATCTTATCAGGTTGGAGGTCGAGGTTAATAAACCTTACCCCAACCTATTTATTAATAACATTTCGTGGTGACCTGAATGCCTGAACAAAACCGGTGGCTGCGTCGTGGTCTGGGCAATGCTTTATTAACATTTGTTCTCAGCCTGCTTTTTAGTTACTTATCTGATATTTTCCTGGGAAAAATCACTACTCTTATATTAGCATTGCTGCTTTTATTAATTATTATACTGATCGGTGTACTCTTTGATATGATAGGATTTGCTGCTGCAGCTGCGGAAATAAGCCCCTTAAATGCTCGGGCTGCCAACAGGGTGTGGGGGGCGCGTCAGGCTGTTAAGCTGGTTAAAAATGCAGATCAGGTTTCAATTATTTGTAATGATGTGATGGGTGACATCTGTGCGACAGTAGGGGGTGCAATCGGGGTATCTATTGTGTTTCGACTCTTGACAGGAGGCCCGAGACTGGATACTACACTCTCGACAACGGTGATGACCGCATTGGTTGCTGCCCTTACTGTAGGGGGTAAGGCGATAGGAAAAGGAATTGCTTTAAAAGAGGCAACAGAGATCATCTTTCGCATCGGACAGATCATTGCATGGTTTGAAAAACTGACTAAACGAGAACTATTTTCGAATAAAGGAAAAAGGTGAAGCTTTTGATGTTGGAAAAGATTCGTCAACCATCTGATCTCCGCATGCTGTCTATCCAACAGATGTATGTTCTTGCACAGGAAATAAGGGATTATATTCTGGAAATCGTATCCTGCAACGGGGGCCATTTGGCTCCAAACCTGGGTGTTGTGGAACTTACCTTAGCACTTCATTATGTTTTTGATTCCCCTAAAGATAAGATCATCTGGGATGTGGGACACCAGAGTTATGTTCATAAGATTCTCACCGGCAGGAGTGAACAGATGAAAACCCTCCGGCAGTACAAGGGTTTAAGCGGCTTTCCCAAATGTGGGGAAAGTGTTCACGACTGTTTTGAGACCGGCCACAGCAGCACATCCATCTCAGCTGCCCTAGGCTTAGCTCTGGCCAGGGATCTGAAGGGTGAAGACCATTCAGTGATCGCGGTGATCGGGGATGGGGCACTGACCGGGGGATTGGCCTTTGAAGGGTTAAACCATTCCGGCCAATTGGGAACCCGCCTCATCGTTGTCCTCAATGATAATGAGATGTCCATTACCAGGAATGTGGGTGCACTTTCCGGATATTTGAGCAGGCTGCGAACAGATCCCTTTTACCACAGGAGTAAGGGGGAAATTAAAGAGGTTCTGCAGCGCATACCCAATATAGGGCCACGGGTGTTTAAAGCTGCAGAGCGTTTCAAAGGCAGTGTGAAATACCTGCTGGTGCCGGGAATGCTTTTTGAGGAATTGGGGTTCACCTATTTGGGTCCCATTGATGGACATAATATAAAAGACCTGATCAAGGTATTTATAAGAGCCAGAATGTTGACTGGGCCTGTTTTAGTGCATGTAAATACAAAAAAGGGAAAAGGATATAAACCAGCGGAAGAATGTCCTGACAAATATCATGGTATTGGCTCTTTTGATCTGAAAACAGGGCTCCCCAAATCCAAAGGTCCTGCTCCCTCATTTACAGAGGTATTTGGTAAAGCGGTTGTCGATCTGGCTGCAGAACATCCCAATATGATAGCCATTACTGCAGCTATGTCTGATGGTACAGGACTGCGGGATTTTGCCAGGAAGTACCCTGAACGTTTTTTTGATGTGGGTATAGCTGAAGGACACGCGGTGACCATGGCTGCAGGTTTGGCTCGAGCAGGGTGTCTTCCGGTTGTGGCCATTTACTCTACTTTTTTGCAGCGGGCTTATGACCAGCTGATCCATGATACAGCTTTGCAGGGCCTGCACGTGATCTTCGCTCTCGACCGGGGGGGAATTGTGGGAGAGGATGGAGAGACCCATCAGGGGATTTTTGATCTATCCTATCTGCGCCATATCCCCGGGATGACCGTTATGGTGCCCCGGGATCAAAATGAGCTTGTCGCTATGCTGAAGAGTGCTGTTAACTATTCTGGCCCTGTAGCTATACGCTATCCCAGAGGGGCAGGCCCATTGCTTGAGGTTGATTACCAGCAGCAGGAGATCCCACTGGGTCAAGGGGAACTGCTCCGGGAAGGGTCAGATATGGTTATACTTGCGGTTGGTCCCCTTGTTTATCAAGCCCTCGAGGCAGCAGAGCAGTTGTCCTCATGTGGAATAGATGTGGCAGTTATTAATTGTCGGTTTGTCAAACCCCTGGATGAACGGTTGATTCTGGAGTGGGCAAACAGGACAAAAAGGGTTATCACCCTGGAGGAGAATGTTTTGGCTGGGGGGTTTGGGAGTGCAGTTTTGGAAATGCTATCAAGCCATTCTTTCGTTGGTGAGGTGGCTAGAATAGGTATTCCTGATTGTTTTGTGGAACATGGTGCAGCTGATATTCTGCGCCGCAATCTGGGCTTGGATGCGGCGGGTATCGTCAATTTCATTAAGGAGAAGGGCTGGTTGTAGCACAAAGTGAGTAAGAAGAAACGGATTGATCAGCTCCTGGTAGAAAAGGGCTTTTTCCAAAGCCGTGAACGCGCCAGACGCGCCCTGATGGCAGGTGTGGTTTATTATGAAGGGAAACGAATAGAGAAGCCTGGAACATTTGTGGACCCCCAAGGGGAGATCAGGGTAAAGGAGGATCCTTGCCCTTATGTGAGCCGAGGTGGCCTTAAGCTGGAGGGTGCGCTGAAGGAATTCAAAATACCTGTCCAGGGGCGGTTGGTTCTGGATGCAGGGGCTTCAACAGGCGGTTTTACCCAGTGCCTTTTAGCCATGGGTGCTAAAAAGGTGTATGCTGTTGATGTGGGTTATGGACAGCTTGCCTGGGAACTCCGCCAGGATCCTCGTGTTATCGTTATGGAAAGGGTGAACCTTCGCTATCTAACACCTGAGCAGCTGGGAGAGAAAGTGGATCTGGTAACACTTGATCTTTCCTTTATCTCTTTGGGTAAAGTACTTTCACCGGTAAGGGAACTACTGCACAGCAATGGGGAAGTGGTTGCACTAGTCAAGCCCCAGTTCGAAGCAGGGCCAGAACAGGTGGGTAAGGGGGGTATCATCAGGGATCCTGTGGTACACAGGCAGGTTCTCCTTGATGTGATTCAAAAGGCCCTGGAGAGTGGTTATTCATACAGGGGGCTGACCTATTCACCTATAACCGGGACAGATGGCAATTTAGAATTTTTTTTATGGCTTGCAGTCGATCAGGACGGGATAGAGCGGGATTTTGAAAAGGATGTAGAAAGAGTGGTCGATATGGGGCACTCCCTTTTGCTGGATAGGAACTGAAAGTCAACTTGAGGAGGCGGAGATGAAACAGGTAGGCTTGGTTGTCAATATGCGCAAAACAAGGAGGGGCAGGTTTTTGCAATCCCTCATTGAGTGGTTTAAGGCAAGGGATATTAAGGTGGTAATCCCTCAATCCACACAGAGCATGTATATACCCTCCTTTTATTGCCCTGAAATCGATTTTCAGGAGGATGTTGATCTGATCATGACCCTGGGTGGGGATGGAACAATTTTGGGGGTTGCCCGTCAAGTTGCTGAGAAAGGGATTCCTATTCTGGGGGTTAATCTTGGCCATCTTGGATTTTTGACTGATTTGGAGATACCTGATCTATTCCCCGCTTTAGGCAAACTTCTGAAAGGTGATTATGAAATCGAGTCCCGAATGATGTTAGCAGCCAGGGTCATCCGTGAGGGTACACCGCTTAAGGATTTTATTGCTTTAAATGATGTTGTGATCAACAAGGGCCCCATCTCCCGGATAATCAAATTGGAAACCTATTTGGGCAGCGAATATTTAGCAACGTATCGAGCAGATGGCCTTATCGTTGCTTCCCCAACCGGATCCACTGCCTACTCACTTTCTGCAGGTGGCCCTATTGTGAACCCTCAGTTGGAAGTGATGATCGTTACACCGGTCTGCCCCCACAGCCTTAATGCCAGGCCCTTTGTTCTGTCCGATGATCAGGAGATCAGAATTATAATGAAAACAGGTACCAGCGATGTAATGCTTACCATCGATGGGCAGATAGGTTATCCTTTAAAAAAGAATGATTGTGTTGTGGTCCGCAAAGCAGATGTTTATACTAATCTTGTCAAGGTAAAAAAGAGATCCTTTTCCGAAGTTGTGCGCTTAAAATTTCGGGGAGGAAATTAGTAATATGGAGGATTATGGTGCTCTATGAAAGCGCTAAGGCAGCAGGCAATACTGGAAATAATAGCTGAAAAAGTTGTGACTACCCAATCTCAGTTGGCTGAGGAACTGTTGGCTAGAGGCATTAAGACCACTCAGGCAACTATTTCGCGGGATATTAAAGAATTACAGTTGGTTAAGGTGCCTACAGGGCCTGATTCTTATCGCTATGCCAGGCCGCAGCAGTTTAATCATCCCCGGGGCCATGAACGTTTGCGCCGGTTGTTTCGGGAGAATGTGGTGAAGTTTGATTATTGCGAAAATCTGATCCTGGTCAAAACCATGCCCGGTGCTGCACATAATGTGGCATCCGCCCTGGATCAGGTGGGTTGGAAGGATTTAATGGGAACAATTGCCGGAGATGACACTATTTTGATGATCATCAAGCCCAAAGACGCTGTTCCACAGGTGGTATCCCGGCTGGAAGAGTTGTTAAGGTGAGGTTTATCTATGCTGATACAGCTTGTGATCCGGGACTTTGCTTTGATTGAAAGTGTTGAGCTGATGTTCGGCCCTCAGTTGAATGTGCTTACCGGAGAAACCGGAGCAGGTAAGTCAATTATCGTGGATGCTATGAATTTGCTGGTGGGGATGCGGGCTTCCAGCGACTTGGTGAGAAAGGGCGCGGAAAAAGCGCAGGTGGAGGGCCTGTTTGACTACAGCTGCTGCCCCTGGGTTAAGGAAAAACTGATTTCTCTAGGGTTGCCGGTAAGTGAAGATGACACTCTGCTGCTGAGTAGGGAGATAAGTGCTGAGGGGAGGAGTGTTTGCCGGGTTAATGGACGGCTTGTTCCCCTCAATATGTTCCGGCCCTTTGGTGAGTATTTGGTGGATCTCCACGGCCAGCATGAGCACCAGTCATTGCTGCGGGTCAGTGAGCACCGGGAACTGGTGGACCGCTACTGCGGGGCTCAGCTGCTGGAGCAGAGAGAGGTTGTGGCTGAATTATATAAACGGTTGACGCAGCTGAAAAAAGAGCTGGAAGAGCAGCAGTTGAGTGAAAGTGAAAGGGAGCGCCGTTTGGATTACTTGAGATATGCCTTGGAGGAGATCGACCAGATCAATCCTGTTCCCGGAGAAGAGAAGCAGTTGCGTGAAGAAAGGGAGCGCCTGCGCTATGGTGAAAAATTAGCGGTTTTTGTACAGGAAGCGATTGACCAGTTATCAGATGGTGAAGGGATCCCCCCCGCTTATGATCAGCTGGGAGAAGCCGCAGCAAAGATCAGGGAAATGGCCCGTATTGACAAATCAGTGGAGGAACTTGCTTCATCTATTGAAGATCTTTTATATCGATTAGAGGATATCATTTCCAAACTCCGATCCTACAGGGAACAGCTGAATTTTGATCCTGATCATGCCCGGAATATTGAGGATCGCCTTTTTGCTCTCCATGATCTGATGCGCAAATATGGCGCTTCCCTAAAAGAGGTTTGCGCCTTTCGGGAGGAAGCAGCAGCGGAAATGGAAAGGTTAGAGGGAGCAGCACAGCGGAAAGAGCAGCTTGAAGCTGAATATAAAGAGACATTGGAGAGATATGAAGAGGAAGCCGGCAGGCTGAGTGCTATGCGGCAGGAAGGGGCGCACTTGCTGAGCGAAGCTGTGGCTGCTGAACTGCGCAGCCTGGGTTTGGAAAATGCCCGTTTGGAGGTGGGTTTTACCAGGTCAGCTGAACCAACCGCTGCAGGATATGATATTTTGGAGTTTCTATTCAGTGCCAACCCTGGGGAACCGCTAAAACCCTTGTCCAAAATTGCTTCAGGTGGGGAAATGTCCCGGGTAATGCTGGCATTAAAGGTGGTTTTGGCTGAAAATGATCAAATTCCCACACTGATTTTTGACGAAATTGATGCTGGTATCGGTGGATTGACAGTACAGGCGGTGGCTGAGCGGCTCTGTTATGCGGCAGAGAACAAACAGGTTATCTGTGTGACCCATGCCCCACATATAGCAGGGCGAGCCCAGACCCATTTTTATATCAGTAAAAGCGCTGCTGGTGGAAGAACAAGGATTAAGGTACAGCAATTACAATCTGATGATAGATTGGGTGAGATTGTGCGCATGCTGGGCGGTACAGCGGATGAAGAGGCAACACTAAATCATGCCCGGCAGATTTTAAAATATAGAGAGGAGGGATAATTGGGGTATAAAGATATTGAGAAAAGGTTATTTTAACAACTAACGGAGGAAGAGTGTGACCAGGAGATCACACAGGAGTTGAAGCGAGATTAAGACCACAAACCTAAAAAGGATAATTGGTCTTTTTTTCTTTGTATTATTCACAGTATCAAGCTATATGATCCTGGTTCAATTTGCTGCTTCCAATCCGTCACATCTACGGGTTAATGTGGGGGACAGAGTGGCCCTGGAAAATCTTTTCCCAGATTATTTATCAGAGGGGCTTACCGCTCTGGTGCTTGATGGGGAAGGAAAGCTAAAATTGCAGGCAGGGTCAAATCAGAAAATCCTGCAGCAAAATGATTCTCTTATAGCTGATGTTCCAGGGAATATCGACCTCTATTTGCGCCTTTTTGGTGTGATCCCTTTCAAAAAAGTTACCCTACAGGTGGTAACCCCTGTAAAAGTGATGGTGGGAGGCCATTCCATCGGTGTCCTCCTCAACGCAGAGGGGGTTATGGTGATGGGTTACTCCCAGATTACACTTCAGGATGGCAGTAAAGCATCACCAGGTAAGGATGCTGGCATAAAGCCCGGAGCGATTATTTTGAAAGTTGAGGATACAGCGGTACAGAGTGATAGCCAGTTAAGCTATTTGATCGATCAAGAAGCCAGAAAGAAGAAACAGATCAGGCTTAAGATCAAATACAGGGGAAAAGTTAGCGAAATTAAGGTAAAACCCCAGTTCTGCGGTGAAACCGGGCGTTACCGCATCGGGCTTCTGGTGCGTGATGCTGCTGCCGGTGTGGGTACCCTTACTTTTATCGAACCCAAAACAAAAAAATTCGGGGCATTGGGGCATATGATCACTACTTCTGGGCCCGAGGATTCCTGGGTCTTTCAAGAGGGCAGGATTGTTTCTGCTGTTGTGCAGGCAATCCAGAAGGGAGAACGGGGTAAAATCGGCGAAAAAATCGGTTTTTTCGGGGGAAATGAAATTTCGGGGAAAATCAGTAAAAATACAGCATACGGCATTTTTGGCCGTTTACAGCAAGAGGTGACCAATCCTTTATTCCCGGAACCGGTTTCAGTGGCCATGAGTCACCAGGTTAAAGTAGGGCCGGCAACCATACTCACGGTTATCAATAACCGGACCATTGAGGCCTTTAAGGTGACCATCGAAACTGTTTATCCTAGACCGCGGGCTGATGGTAAATCTATGATCATCAAGATCACTGACCCGGACCTTTTGCGCCGGACTGGCGGCATAATTCAAGGGATGAGCGGGAGCCCTATTATTCAGGAAGGGAAATTGGTGGGCGCGGTGACCCATGTGTTGGTTAATGACCCTTCACGGGGGTATGGGGTTTTTGCTGAGATGATGCTGGAAGAAGCCGGCTTGTTGCCAGGCAGAACAAGCATGATCCCAAGTCAGGAGAGGCTGGCAGTATAATATTGATAAATCTATAATAAGTCATCTTTTTCTATATTTCGATGAAGGAAATATTTGTAGGGTTGTCGAAGTAACTATAAAATCAAAGATTAGAAAATAAAGTAATTTGTATTTAGGGGGCGAAATCCTTTGGTAAGTCAGATTAAGATAATGATAGTTGATGATAACAAAGATTTTTGCGAAATTTTGAAAGAATATTTTGAGGGGCTTGAGGATTGTGTTGTTACCGGTGTGGCTCATAACGGATTACAGGCCATCGAGTTGCTGAAAGAGGATTTTCCAGATGTGATTATTCTAGACTTGATCATGCCCCATTTAGATGGAATTGGTGTACTGGAAAGGCTTTCCATGGACTATGGTGAGGACCGCCCGCGGGTAATTATCCTCACTGCTTTTGGACAGGAGGCTATGACAAGGCGTGCAGTGGAGTTAGGTGCTAATTACTACATCCTCAAACCCTTTGACCTAGAGATACTGGCCAACAGGGTGCGGCAGTTGGCCAATAAACAGGTGGGGAGTGTAAAAAGCCCTATTTCTAAATCCCGCAACCTGGATGTTGAGGTCACCAATTTAATGCACCAAATGGGGGTTCCGGCGCATGTGAGAGGCTATCAATATATCAGGGATGCCATACTGATGGTAGTGGAAGAGATGAATCTCTTGGGCGCTGTTACTAAAGAACTCTACCCTGCCATTGCCGAGAAATACAACACAACGCCCAGCAGAGTGGAAAGGGCAATCAGACATGCCATCGAGCTGGCCTGGGATCGGGGTAATGTGGAATTGATGAACAAATTCTTCGGGTACACAATTGATGTGGAACGGGGTAAACCAACCAACTCAGAGTTTATCGCTATGGTCGCTGACCGCTTGAGGGTGGGAACCAAGGTGAGTTAGGCAAACTTGCATGTAATTGTTAATTGATTTAGAATTAATAGCGAGTCAGAATGGCGAGGCAGGGTTAGGTCATGGAGATTAAAGGAAAAGCAAAAGTTGATGGTCGCACAAAAAACCTCGTCAAACGCTTGTCCAGTCATGAAATTGCTGTTATTGATCATACAGATATTGACGAGTTGGCCGCAGAATCACTGATCAACTGCCGGCCGAAAGCAATAATTAATGCTAGTCCATCCATAACCGGCAGGTATCCAAATGCGGGTCCCCTTAAGCTAATCATGGCAGGGGTCCCGCTTCTTGATAATGCGGGCCAGGATGTGATGCAGATGATCAGTGAAGGGGATGAGGTTGTCATCTCTGGAGAGGATATTTTCTGCAATGGTGTTTTTGTGGCCCGGGCTTCTCTCCTCACTGAAGAGGCGGTGAGGGAGAAAATGGCTGCAGCACAGGATAATGTTAAGCAGGAATTGGCCAGGTTTGTTGATAACACCCTGGATTATGCCCGCAGGGAAAAGGGATTAATTCTTGGGGAATTTCCCGCTCCCCCAATAAAAACAACAATAAAGGGCCGGCATGCCATGATTGTGGTGCGGGGGGCCGGCTACCAGCATGATATTCTCACAATAAGATCTTATATCGATGAAATAAAACCTGTGCTGATCGGTGTGGACGGTGGGGCTGATGCCCTGTTGGAACTGGGTTACCGGCCTGATATAATCGTAGGAGATATGGATAGTGTTTCTGATGAAGCGCTGCTATGTGGTGCTGAAATTGTGGTCCATGCCTATACAGATGGAAGTGCCCCTGGTTTAGCGAGGGTGAAGGAACTGGGTTTGGATGCCGTTGTTTATGCGGCTCCTGGGACCAGTGAGGATATTGCCTTCCTGCTGGCATATGAACATGGTGCTGAATTGATGGTAGCTGTGGGGACCCACTCCAATATGATCGATTTTTTGGAAAAGGGCCGTCCAGGGATGGCAAGCACCTTTTTAGTGCGGCTCAAGGTTGGTTCCATTTTGGTTGATGCTAAAGGAGTGAGCAAACTTTACCGGCAGGGTCTGAAGCTGAAGCATGTGTTGCAGATATTCCTTGCCGCTCTGCTGCCTATTTTTGTTATTGTCATTATGTCTCCAGCTACCAGGGGTTTTCTTAAACTGTTGATTATGCAGGTTAAGCTGTTGCTGCGCATTTAGTAGGAGTTCTACCGGTTATGGATGTATGAAAACGGAAGGAGTTTTTCAGCTTGATTGTTGATATTAGATATCATATTGCTTCTTTGGCTGCTGTGTTTTTGGCTTTGGGGTTAGGGATTTTGATCGGCACTTCAATGATCAGCAGTGACGCGATCACTCAGCAGCAGAAGAAGATGATCGAGGGGTTGGAAAAGGAATTTACTGTTCTGCGTGAGGAAAATAAGGTGAATGCTGATGCTCTCATGCAGGCTCAGGAAGTGATCGCCAACCAGCAGAAATTCAATGAGAGTGTATTGCCTGTACTGGTTAAGGGAAAGCTTGAAGGACGAAAAATAGCTGTGATCGATATCAACTATAATAAAAAGCATGACGGTTTGCTCAGCGCCCTCAGATCCGCTGGGGCCGAGATACAGTCGGTTACGGTGGTCAATCTAGGGCTGCTTAATGATTCCAGTTTAAGCAAACAGACAGCAGGCATGCTGGGTAAAGATGACCCCGATCCCGATGAATACCTTGCTAATCTGGCCAAGCTGTTGGGAGAAGCGGTGACTACCGGAGCACACAGTGAATTAATTGTTTTTTTAGATGACACTGAAATCGCCAGTGTCACAGGGACCTACGGCCATCCCCTTCAGGATGTTATTGTGATCGGGGGATGCAATAATAAAGATGAGGATTATGCCAAGATCTTTGATTTGAATTTGATAAAAACGCTGCAGAAAGAGGGATGCACTGTTTATGGGACTGAGGACAGTGATGTAGAGATTTCTTATATGCGCCATTATCAGAATGTTCGTTTGACAACAGTCGATAATATTGACACAGCCCATGGACAGTTGGCTTTAATTCAGGCGATGAATGGTTATCCGGGGCATTATGGAATTAAAGAGACCGCAGAAAGTTTTCTTCCCCCTTTACAGTAAGGAAGTGACCTTGATTTGATTACTGTATTGATTCCAGCATTTAATGAAGAGGATTTAATAGCTGAGACAGTGAAAGCAGCTTTGCAGGTTCCTGATGTTGGGCAGCTGATAGTGGTAGATGACGGGTCCCAGGATGGAACAGCACTCAAAGCAAAGGAAGCAGGTGCCCAGGTGATCAGCTTGGGCTCTAATTATGGTAAGGGAGAGGCCCTCAATCGGGGTATACCTTATATTAATCAACCGGTGGTGGCCCTGCTGGATGGGGATCTGGGTGAAAGTGCAGGTCAACTGGAACTACTGGCAGGCCCGGTTTTAGCTAATAAGGCAGATATGACTATCGCTACATTTCCTCCTGTTAAAAAGGCAGGAGGTTTTGGTCTGGTCAAAGGCTTGGCCCGCGCTGGGATCTATCTGCTTACAGGGCTGAAGATGGAAGCCCCCCTTTCAGGCCAGCGGGTTATGCGCAGGGAGGTGCTGGATGCAGTAGCACCTTTTGCTGCCGGATATGGTGTAGAGCTAGCTATGACCATTAAGGCAGCACGCCGCGGTTTTCGCCTCCAGGAGGTTCCTACAACAATGTTTCACCGGGTCACCGGTAGGGATCTTTCCGGTTTTATGCACCGTGGCAGACAATTCAAAGATGTTCTGCTGGCTCTGATCAGTTCCTGGAAAGAGGTGGCCCAATGAAGATCTTGATCGGAGGTGGAGCAGGTTATCTTTTAACCCTGATACTGCTTCCTTTTTTTATTCATTTGCTTAAGGAGACAGGAGCTGTTCGCCCCAATTTTCGCCAGGAATTCATTCCTGTAGGGATAGGCTTGGTTTTGGTTATTGTTTACCTCCTGGCAGCTTTTCTTTTGCTGCAGTGGTTTTCAGCAGAGGCTGTTCTTATTTTTCTGCTGGCTGTTCTCTTTTTCGCCCTGCTGGGTCTGATCGATGATCTGCTGGGGTCCAGGGACAGCCGTGGGCTAAAAGGGCATTTTGGTGCTTTATTTCAGGGAAGGCTCACCACAGGTGCCTTGAAGGCTTTAGGAGGGGGATTAGCAGCCTTGTTCCTCTCGCTGCTGTTGCTGAGGTCACAGCCCTGGTGGGAAATATTAACTGCAGCTGTACTTATTGCGCTGGCTGCTAATACCATCAATTTGCTGGATCTGCGCCCTGGTAGGGCGATCAAGGTGTTTTTCCTGTGGTTTTTTGTTCTGCTGGCTGTTTTCCGGAGTAAAATGCCTCTGGTACTGCTGTCTCCTATAGCAGGCGGCCTCTTGGCCCTAATTCCCGTTGATTTGAAGGCAAAGGGGATGCTCGGTGATACTGGGTCTAATCTGATGGGTGCTGCTCTGGGTTTGGCCTGTGCCTGGACCATGTCCTTTAAAGCTCAACTGATTTTGGTTGTGTTTTTGCTATTGCTGCATCTATTAACAGAGAAGTATTCACTTACCGAGATTATAGAAAACAATTCTCTGCTGCGTTTTTTGGATAATTTGGGCAGAGCTAAATGAGGGGGTTTGTAATGGCTGTGAGCGTAAACGAGGAAAGGCTTTTTCAGAAGTTCATCAAACTTGCCGAAATTCCTTCCCCATCCTTAAAAGAGCGGGAATTGGCCGATTATTTGATATCACTTTTAGAGGGCTTTGGTTTTAGTGTTGAGGAAGATGAGACAGCTGCCAAAATCGGAGGCACAACCGGTAATCTTCTCGCCCGGCTTCCAGGTGATGAAAGGTACCAATCCCTTTTTTTCTGCTGTCATATGGATACAGTTGTGCCTGCTGATGGTGTGAAGGTTATATTTGAGGATGGTGTATTCCGGAGTCAAGGTGATACTGTTCTTGGTGGGGATGACAAAGCAGGGATCGCCGCCCTATTGGAGTTATTGGAGATGATCAAAGAGCAGGACCAACCCCATGGAATGCTGGAAATTCTCCTGACCGTAGGGGAAGAGAGGGGGCTTTTGGGAAGCAAAAACTTTGACTATAAGAAGCTAGAGGCGGATTTCGGCTATATCCTGGATTCAAGCGGCTCACCGGGAGCTATCATTATTGCTGCACCAGCCCAGAATATTCTTAATATCACTGTCAAAGGAAAGTCAGCTCATGCCGGTTTCGAACCGGAGTTAGGAGTTAATGCCATCAGGCTCGCCAGTGAGGTGATCTCCCGGCTTCCCTTGGGCAGGATCGATGAGGAGACCACATCTAATATCGGTATTATTGAAGGAGGTAAGGCTACCAATATCATCCCTGATTCTGTTTTTATTCAGGGGGAGACCAGGAGCCTGCAAAGGGAGAAGCTGGATGATATTACCTCCAGGATCGTTAAGGAGTTTGAACAGATCAAAGAGATCCCAGGAGCGGATTGTGAAATAAAGGTGAGGCTGGAATATCCCGAATACTGGCTTGATCCCGAACAGCATGTGATTGAATTTGCCGCCAAAGCAATGGAAAGGGCTGGGCTCAAGCCGCGCCTGGAGCCTACCGGAGGCGGCAGTGATGCCAATATTTTTAATGCAGCCGGAGTGCAGGCAGCCAATCTATCAATAGGGATGCAGAAGGCCCACACCACAGAGGAATGCCTGGATTCCCGGGATCTGGTCAGTGTTGTTCAGATTCTCTGGGAGATGATTTTATTGAGCACAGAAGGGATGCAACCTTGATCAGCTGGAAAAAAGGAAAGGTTATCAGGATCATTGACTCCTCAGAGCAGATTCAGGAGCTGGAAGTGGAGTGTGAAGGAGATACTTGCCTTGCTTGGAACTACCCATCGCTCAGCGGAGAGGCGGTTGTGGGGGATCTGGTTTATCTTAACATAACAGCTGTGCAGCTGAAATTAGGCACCGGCGGCTATCACTTTGTGATTGCTAACCTTAGCCGTACTCCGAAGAATGAACCGGGCCCCGGCCATATTATGAAGCTCCGCTATACCCCTTACCAGCTTAAAGTGCTCAGTGTAGAGGAGGAAGAGAGCCCACACCACAATGATATCAAGGAGTTTACATCACTGGAAGGAACACCTGTGGTTGTGGGGACACTGCATAGTATGCTTGCTCCCGCTGCTGCTGGCTGTGTAGTAGGAAAAGGGAAAGAGTTGAGGGTTGTTTATATAATGACCGATGGTGCTGCCCTGCCTCTTCCTTTAAGCAGGATGGTGCGGACCCTCAAGAAAGAGGGGATCATTGCCGGAACTGTTACCACAGGGCATGCCTTTGGCGGTGATCTGGAGAGTGTGAACATCTATTCCGGGCTGATCGCAGCTTATCAGGTCCTCAAAGCAGATGTGATTATTGTCACCATGGGGCCAGGTATTGTGGGTACAGGCACAAAGTGGGGGACAACCGCGCTGGAGCAGGGTGAGATCATTAATGCAGCAAGCATTCTGGGAGGCCGGCCTGTGGCTGTTCCCAGGATCAGTTTTGCTGACCCGCGACCCCGCCATCAGGGGGTCAGCCACCATACCCTGACTGCCTTGGGACATGTTGCTCTCCGCCAGGCTGTTATCGCCCTGCCGGAGTTGGTCAACGGTCAGCAGAGTGATCTGATCAAAAAACAGCTGGAAGAAGCGGGCATCTTTGAGCGCCACAGAGTTGTGATCCGGGATGGAAGCCCAGCACTGGGCTATCTTGCGGAAATGGGGATCAGGGTGAGCAGTATGGGACGAGAACCATCAACCGATCCGGCTTTTTTCCTGGCTGCCGGTGCGGCGGGTTTGATTGCAGCAGATCTTTGTAAGAGGTGATATAGATGGAGAAGGGGCTGGAAGGCAGGCTCAAAGAGAAACTTGTCTCATCAGAGGAAGTATTCCAAGGAAGGATCATCAAAGTTCAGGTGGATACTGTTGAGCTCCCAGATGGGAAAACCGCTAAAAGAGAGGTTGTCAAACACCCAGGGGCCGTGGTGATTTTACCCTTGACCGATGAGGGTGAAGTAGTAATGGTGCGGCAGTACAGGCATGCTCCCGGGGAGATCCTGCTGGAACTGCCGGCTGGTAAAAGGGATGGGGGTGAAGAACCGCTGGAATGTGCCAAGCGGGAATTAGAGGAGGAAACAGGTTATACAGCTGAACAATGGCAAGTAATTTGCTCCTTTTATACATCACCGGGCTTCTGTGATGAACTTCTCTACCTGGTCCTGGCCAAAGGGCTGATCAAAGGTGAGGCCCGACCAGATGAAGGGGAGTTTATCGATGTGGTTACCATCCCCCTTGCTGAGGCCGCCCAGATGGTTTTGAGCGGAGAGATCAAAGATGGCAAAACATGTTTAGGGATTCTGGCAGGGTGTGCACTGCATGACCATGATGAATAGATACTTCCTGGACCTGCATGTGCATATCGGCCGAACTTTGAGCGGTTATCCGGTGAAAGTGACCGCAGCCCGCAGCCAGACCATCCCCGGGGTCTTGGATGAGGCGGCCCTGCGGAAAGGATTGAACATACTGGGGATTGTGGATGCAGCCTGCCCCAGGCTCTGTTCTGAACTGGTGGAGCTGGTCGCTGAGGGCAAGGCCCGGGAGCTGACGGGTGGAGGCCTGCGCTACCGGGACTCTTTGACCCTGATCCCAGGTGCTGAAGTGGAAACAACTGAGGAAAACGGAGCAGCCGCACACTGGCTAGCTTATTTTCCTACATTGGAGGCGCTCCGCTCTTTTTCCTCTTTCCTGGCTGAACATATTACAAACCCGGAACTGAGCACTCAGCGCTGCCACCTTCCAGCAAAGGTGATTTTAGATGAGGTGATTGCCCGCTCCGGGATTTTTATGCCTGCTCATGCCTTTACACCCCATAAGGGTGTTTATGGCTGCTGTACCCATCGCTTGACAGCAGTGCTGGGAGAGAAAGGTTTTAGCAAAATATTTGCTCTGGAACTGGGATTGAGCGCTGATACCGGTCTGGCAGACCATCTGTCAGAGCTTGCTGAATTGACATTCTTGAGCAATTCAGATGCTCATTCTCTGAAAAATTTGGGCCGGGAATATAACCTCCTTCTCCTGGCTGAACCCAGTTTTGCAGAACTGCTAATGGCTCTGCAGAAAAAAGAAGGACGGAGGGTTTTAGCGAATTTTGGGCTTGACCCCAGGCTAGGGAAATACCACCGCAGCCAGTGTCTTTCCTGTGGCAGAATAGCTGAGACATCACCTCCTGTGGCGATATGTCCTGACTGCGGCAGTTCAAGAATGGTTAAAGGAGTCCTTGACCGGATCATAGAGATCGGGGACTGGAAAGAACCCTCTTCTCCCCAGGGACGCCCCCCTTACCACTACCAGGTTCCTCTGCACTTTTTGCCAGGGGTGGGGCCAAAAACCATCTCTTTGCTCCTGGCGTCCTTTGGAACTGAGATGAATGTTTTACATCATGTCGGTTATGAGGAACTGGTATCTGTTGTTGGCGAAAAAGTGGCTCTGACTATCCGACAAGCACGGGAGGGTGAGTTGGTTTTCAGCGCTGGGGGTGGGGGAACCTACGGAAAGGTAGTTTCTGCTGTAAGGAGGGAAAGGGGTGTCAGGGATGGGTAAACCCTTGGTTACAATAGGCAGCAATGCCAGTGGCGCCTACCAGGCCGCCTGTAGGGGGCAAGTTGTTGTGGTGGTTGATGTGATCGATATGAGCACAACCCTTGAGGTTGCTCTTCAGGAAGGAGCTGTTTGCGTACTGGGGGCCAGCCCTATCCCCTGTAGGGCACCGGTCCCAGTGGACCCCGAGGCTGTGGGCAGGTATGCCGCACAAAAGGCCAAGGAAATAAACTCTGAAGTGGTTGTTATTGCAGAGCCTAGAGTGGGACAGGCAGCTGAACGGCTGCAGAGGGCCTCTGGCTTACTGGAAGGGCTGCACAGCGCAGGCGTTAAAGAGGTGGGGATTTACCCCAACCAGGGTGCTGAAACCGCTAAACTTGTAGATTTTAAAGATAAAATTGTTATTGCTGTGACTGATTGTGGTGGGGCTGCTTTTGATGCTGCGTTCAATGCTGGTGCACCGGTCCTGACCGCTACTGTAGCCCGCACCCCTGGTTTCACAGGTTGGGAGAATGCCAGGAAGGGCTTGAAGAGAGCCTGTGAACTGGCAGCAAAGGAGGGGCGGGATATAGCTTTGATCGCAGCCAGCAGTAAGGCCCCGGAAGATGTTTTGGCTGTCCGTTGCCTGGCTGAACTGCTGCTGGATAAATAATTTGTCCCTTCCGGTAATTGGTTTATTTTTCCCGGCATAGACTTTATTGGAGGAAGTTGTTATGCCGGGGAGGATTCTTATGCGTTTAGCCAGGACATCTGCTGTTATCGATACCCATAAACAGCTGCTGATTCCCGTTCTATTAGCTGTGGGTTTTTTTTTAAGCGGTTTAATTATAGGTGCTGTCAGTTTGCGCAGCATAGACCCTTTAGTGCAGCAAGAAATGCGTCAGTATCTCACTTCTTTCCTTGAAGAATCATCTCTTCTTTCCAAACACTCATTTTCTGATCTAAAAACTTGGTATCAGATTCTCAAAACACAAGTGGTAACTGTTGCCCTTCTCTGGTTTTTGGGTTTAACAGTAGTGGGGACCCCGCTGATCTTATTATTGCTCGGTGCTAAGGGGTTTACTGTAGGTGTAACAGTTGGCTTTTTGGTGCAGGAAGAAGCAGGGAAGGGTATTCTCCTAGCCCTACTTTGTGTCCTTCCCCAGAACCTCTGCTATATACCGGCATTATTAGGTGCGGGAGTCCTGTCTTTTTATTTTTCCTTTACACTGCTGCGCACTATCCGGGATGCTCCCTTGCGCAGTATCGGTGTTTATTCATTTATTTTTCTCTTTTTTATACTGCTGGTTCTGCTGGGATCATGGGTGGAAACCTATTTGGTGCCAAACTTTTTGAAATTGATCTGTTCCCTCTACCAGTGATCGACTGATACTGCCGTGATTCATTAATTCAGATTTTTTGGTTCTAGCTGATGGGAAGCATTGCATAATATAAATCAGGGGTTGTCCAGAAGCTGTGATGTTCACAAATTGGAGGGTAATATAATGCTGATGATCACGATCACTAATTGGAAACAGAAGTGTGCTGTTATTCTCAAGCTGCTGTTCTTTTTGCTCTTGATCGGCCTCATCATACCGCAATTCCTTTCTTTTATTGCAGCTGAAATCGGGGATATAGACAAAAAGCAGGATTTAATGAAGGTGGAAAACAGCAGGGTGCTGCCGGCAGAAGAAAGCTCTTTAATGAATCAGCTGCGGCAGCTTTATAGTGATGAAGAACAGCTAATACCATGATTTAAACCTTTCTGGAGTACAGAGAGGAATTTTTTTTTATATGTAGAATTCTTCTCAAAACAGGAAAATATTAACGGGGGTAGATTATTGAGTGAAAATCATTATTTAGATGAGTTTTTAACCTTTTTACGGGTCGAGCGGGGACTTGCTGATAATACCATCAACTCTTACCGCTATGACCTGGAGCAGTATGTCTCTTTTTTATCTGCACAAAAGCTCAAACTTTTTCAAGCAACACAGAATGTCATTTTGAGTTTTCTGAACCAGCAGCGCCTCTTGAACAAAAGCGCCAGAACCAGGTCCCGCATGCTGGCCGCCCTGCGTGGCTTGTATCGCTATCTACTGCAGGAGGGGCTGGTAACCACAGATCCTACTGAAAATCTCACATCTCCTAAATTGGAGAAGAATCTGCCGCGGGTGCTGAGTGTCCAGGAGGTGGAGAAACTCCTTTCCCAGCCCAATAGTGGAACATTAATAGGACTGAGGGACAAGGCTATGTTGGAACTGTTGTATGCCACTGGGATGCGGGTTTCTGAAATGCTCGGTTTGGATACTGAGCACCTGAATTTGGAACTGGGGTTTGTCCGCTGTATGGGGAAGGGTTCCCGGGAGCGGATCATACCTATTGGTGAAATAGCTCAAAATTATCTCAGAGAATATCTATCCCGCTGTTGGTTAAAGTTAAGAAAGAGCACTGGGGAACGAGCTCTTTTTTTAAACAAAAACGGCAGGCGGTTGACTCGTCAGGGCTTTTGGAAAATACTCAAAGCTTATGCCAAAAAAGCAGGAATCCAGAGCGAAATTACCCCCCATGTGCTGCGCCACTCTTTCGCCACACACCTGCTGGAGAACGGCGCGGACTTGAGGGCTGTCCAGGAAATGCTGGGACATGCTGATATCACAACAACACAGATTTATACCCATTTGAGCAAGAGAAAGATGAGGGAGGTATATGAAAAATCACATCCCAGAGCCTAGTGTGAACAGGGTATTGGTTTTAGTCATGGATGGGGTTGGTGTGGGAGAACTGCCTGATGCAGCAGATTTTGGGGATGAGGGTTCATCCACTCTGGGAAATCTGGCAGAGAGTGTAGGGGGGCTTCACCTCCCCTTTCTGGAGCAGTTGGGACTGGGCAACATTGTCCCTTTAGCCGGTGTGCCAGCTGCCGCTAACCCAAAGGCAGCTTACGGAAAGATGGCTATGCGCTCTGCAGGCAAGGACACCACCAGCGGTCATTGGGAGATGACCGGTGTCATCTTGGACAAACCATTTCCTACTTATCCTGAAGGCTTCCCACCTGAGATTATCATCCCCTTTGAAAAGAAGATCGGGAGAGAGGTCTTGGGGAATAAGGTTGCGTCAGGGACAGAGATCATCAAGGAATTGGGTGCTCTCCATGTGAGAACAGGAAAACCCATTGTTTATACATCTGCAGACAGTGTGTTTCAGGTTGCCGCCCATGAGGAGGTTATCCCGATTGATGAATTATATCAAATATGTTCTATTGCCAGGGGACTGCTGACAGGGCCTCATGCTGTAGGGAGAGTGATAGCCCGTCCTTTCTTGGGTAAAGATGGTGATTACTGGCGTACACCACGGCGCCAGGATTTTTCCCTCCCTCCACCGCGGCCAACACTATTTGATGCTCTCAGCAACAGGGGTTTTCAGGTTGTGGCTGTGGGCAAGGTAAATGACATTTTTGCCGGCCAGGGTGTAACCAAATCAATACCTGTGGCGGGAAATCAGGAAATATTTCTTGCTGCTAGGAAGGCTTTTCAGGAATTGGAGAGGGGCCTTGTTTTTGCTACTCTAGTGGATTTTGATTCCCTTTATGGGCACCGCAATGATGTAAAGGGTTTTGCCAAGGCACTGGAGGCCTTTGATTCATGGCTTCCTGAACTCTTTGAGGACCTGCAGCAGGGGGATCTGCTGGTTCTGACCGCTGATCACGGCTGTGACCCCACAACAGCCAGCACCGACCACTCCAGAGAATATGTACCTCTGATGATAACAGGTCCCGGAGTAAGAACAACTTCTCTCGGGGTGCGCTCTACTATGGCTGATCTAGGAGCTACTTTGGCAAAGGCTTTTGGTGTGGAACAGGGGGATGGAACCCCCATAGCCGGTATTTTTAAGGAGTGAAGGACTATGCGTGCGGTTGATCTGATCATTAAGAAGCGAGAGGGGGGAAGGCTTACTTTTCAGGAACTGGATTACCTGGTCAGGGGCTTTGTTGGGGGAGAGATTCCAGATTACCAGATGTCCTCTTTTTTAATGGCTGCCTTTTTGCGGGGTCTCAACTACGAAGAAACAAAGTATTTAACCCTGGCTATGATTAAATCAGGTGATCTGCTGGATTTGAAAGATATCCCAGGGATCAAAGTTGATAAGCACAGCACAGGAGGTGTTGGTGACAAGACCACCTTGGTGCTTGTGCCATTGGTGGCAGCAGCAGGCTTAAAGGTGGTCAAAATGTCAGGCAGGGCTCTCGGCCATACTGGAGGTACCCTGGATAAGTTAGAGTCCATACCTGGCTTTAGGACCGATCTGTCATTAGCTGAGATGAAAGAAATAACCAGCAAAATCGGGGCAGTCTTGGCAGGCCAGACCGCAGATTTAGTGCCTGCTGACAAAAAGATCTATGCCTTGCGTGATGTGACCGGAACAGTAGATTCCCTCCCTTTGATAGCCAGCAGTATTATGTCTAAAAAGATTGCAGGGGGTGCGGACCGGATCGTATTGGATGTCAAGGTGGGGACCGGTGGTTTTCTTCCTTTTATTGATCGGGCAAGGGCTCTTGGTGAGCTGATGGCAGCTTTAGGGAGTGATTTTCGCCGCAAAACTGTGATCGTGATCAGCAATATGGAACAACCCCTGGGGCTGGCTGTGGGAAATGCCCTGGAGGTAAAGGAGGCTATCTCCACACTGAAAGGCAGAGGACCTAGAGATCTTGTTGAACTCTGCCTGGTGCTTGGTGGAGAGATGCTGGCAGCAGCAGGTACAGCAGCATCTCCTGAGGAGGGCAGAATACTTTTAGAGAAACTGCTGGAGCAGGGAGCAGGGTTCGCTAAGCTGCGAGAGATCATTATAGCTCAGGGAGGTACTCCTGAGGTCCTCGATAACCCAGATCTCCTTCCCAGGGCTGCTGAGCAAATCGAGCTGCTGGCAGATAAGGAAGGCTTTGTTCACTGGATCAATGCCCGTGAGATAGGCTGGGCATCACTGCTGCTGGGAGCCGGCCGCCTGCGCAAAGATGATAAGATCGATCCAGCTGTAGGGATTGTTTTACGAAAAAAAATGGGGGATGCGGTTGCTGCTGGTGAACCCCTTGCTGAACTCCATGTGAACAGCAGGGATAAGCTGGATGAGGTGAAGGAGCGTGTAAAGAAATCCTTTGTTATTGGCCAGGACAGCCCGCAGCTGCCGTCTCTGATCCATGATATCATTTACTAGCTTTTAGCTTCCTCTTTTTTTGGCAGCCTGTCCCAGGATTAACAGGGTACAACTTGCAGATACTATGAAAAGAAAATACTAGAGGGAGGTAATAGTGCCATGTGTTATCGTTTGATCATACCCGTAATCCTGGTGTTTTCTTTTCTGCAATTGTTCCCTGCCAAATATGCCTGGGGCAGCACACCGGAAACTGATGCACCATCTGCAGTGCTGATGGAGGCCAGTACAGGCAAGATTCTTTATCAAAAAAACCCCCACAAGCGGATGGCACCTGCAAGTGTGACCAAAGTTGCCACACTTTTGGTTGCTATCGAGGCCTTGAAAAGCGGTAAAGTTGATTGGGCTGACAAAGTTGTAACCAGTGAGGCAGCCTGGGAAATGGGCGGATCAGAGATATGGCTGGAGCCAGGGGAAGAGATGTCTTTTAGGGAAATGATGATCGCTATTGCGGTGGGCTCTGCCAATGATGCTTGTGTGGCTGTTGCTGAACATATTGCCGGAAGTGAAAAGGCTTTTGTGGATTTGATGAACCAGAAGGCTAAGGAGCTGGGATTGAAAAACACGCATTTTGTCAATGTTCACGGCCTGCCTGCCAAAAACCACTATACATCTGCTTATGATATGGCTGTGCTCTGCCGTGAGGCTGCAAAACACCCTGAATACCTGAAGCTGACTGGTATTAAGCATTACTATAAACTGCGTGGGGGAAAAACAAAACTGGACAACACCAATAAACTGCTGTGGTGGTATGATGGTACAGATGGTTTTAAAACAGGCTGGACTACTGAAGCTAATTACTGTCTGGCCTCTACAGTGAAGCGTGACAATCTGCGCCTGATCTGCTGTGTTTTCGGTGTTCCAGAACCAGGTGGCCACTTTAATGAGTCAATTAAACTATTAAACTGGGGGTTTGCTAATTTTGCATACCAGGAAGTGATAAAAGCCGGTGAGGTGGTTGGTAAGGTTCGTGTAGGAAAAGGAACAGCTGATTATACTGGTTTAGTTGTCCCTGAAGGTGTGGGTGTGCTGACCCGTAAAGGTGAGAAAATAGATGTAAAAACTGAGCTGACGATTCCTGAGATCATCAATGCACCTGTTGCTAAAGGACAAAAAGCAGGGGAATTAAAACTGATTGTTAATGGCAAGGTCCAGCAGAGGATTCCTCTGACGGTGCAAAAAGGTGCACCTAGATGTGGATTCTGGCAGCAAATGCAAAAAACATTGAAGACAATGGCTGGATAGAGAGCAGCAAAAGTATTAGGCTTAAAATTCCCCGAGAACAGGGGAATTTTTATTGCCATTTTTTAGCAGGATTATTTCTTTTGTATGTTGAATTACAAATGAAAAATGTTGGGAGATGGGAGGGGCGGTTATTGAATCTGGAGATCAAGAATATGGGAGATACCCTTATGGTAAAAATTACCGGGGATTTTGACTTGGAACTGGCTGATCACTGCCGCCGGGAAATCGACCGCAATTATGAAAAAGAGGCGGTGAAAAATATCCTTTTTGACCTGACCGGAATCGATTTTATCGATAGTTCAGGTTTGGGTGTTATCCTTGGCCGCTATCGTAAGGTTAAGGAAAATGAGGGGAGAGTGGTGATAGCCAGCGGAGATTCCAGGATCATTAAGCTTTTGAACCTTTCCGGGATCACCCGACTGATACCGGTATACCCCAATACAGCCCAAGCCCTAAAGCATTTATCCGGGAAGGTGATGTGATATGAAGGCAATTAACCACATCAAGCTTGAATTTCCAAGCATACCTGCAAATGTTAGATTAGCCCGCGTTACTGTTGCTGCTTTTGCTTCTGAGCTTGATTATGATGTGAGTGTTCTCGAAGAAATCAAAGTTGCTGTATCTGAAGCGGTAACCAATGCCATTGTTCATGGCTACCAAAAGGACCCCAAGGGGCTTGTTACCCTAACAGCCTCATTGTATGATTCCAGTCTGGAAATTGTTGTAGAGGACAGGGGAAGGGGGATCAACAACCTAGAGCGGGCATTAGAGCCAGGTGAAGGAACTGAGCCGGAACGGATGGGGCTGGGTTTTGTTTTTATGCGCACCTTTATGGATGAGCTGGAGGTGAATTCAGAGCCTGGTCAGGGCACCACAGTTATAATGCGCAAGAAACTGCCCGGTGAAGTAAAAGCAATGTGGTTTAATGAAAATTAGAGGAAGATCATGGGTTTACAGGATATGAGTCTGCCTCGCTTTCCTCTCCTCAGTGAAGAAGAAACTCTGCGCTTGTTGAAAAAAGTGCGGCAGGGTGACAAAAAGGCGAGAGAAAAACTGGTCAATTGTAATTATCGTTTAGTCTTTAATATACTCAAGCGTTTTGAGGGGCGGGGTTATGATGAAGAGGATCTCTTTCAGATCGGTGTGATCGGTTTAATCAAAGCCATTGATAATTTTGATCCCTCTTTTAATGTTAAATTTTCTACCTACGCTGTGCCGATGATTATCGGGGAGATTCGTCGCTTTCTCAGGGATGACCACCCGATCAAGACGACCAGGGCTTTGAAGGAAAAAGCTGTTCAGGTCAGTCAGTCCAGAGAAAGGTTAGTGCGCAAACTAGCCCGTGAACCTACTGTTGAAGAGATTGCCCGGGAGCTGGGAATGGAAAAAGAGGAAGTTGTACTGGCAATAGAGGCAGCCCAGTTTCCTGTCTCATTGTTTGAAAGTGTTGGACAGGAGGGTGAGGACTCATCCCAGGTAATCGACTATCTGCCCGGTTCGAGTGATGAGGAATTGAAATGGTTGGAGAGGATAGACCTGAGGGATGCTTTGCTCTGTCTGCCGGAAAGGGAACGGCAGATCATTTTATTAAGATACTTTCAGGATAAAACCCAAGCAGAGGTTGGCTCACAACTGGGCCTGTCACAGGTCCAGATTTCCCGTTTGGAAAAGCGAGCATTTGCTAAACTGCGCGCATACTTAAGCTGATTTGCTGTCTTTTTTATCATTCAATCTTTGTTCTAGGGGGTTTTGTCACTCCCTATACTTTTGAAAGGCTTCTCTGCTCAGAACCATCTGAGCAGCTTTTTTTTGCGTATATTTACCAGCAAGGAAGGTAATAATAGTAGTAAAAATTAAGGAGGGGTCAAGTATGGTAGTTAAAGTTATGGATCTTGTAGGGGAATCAACAAATAGTTGGGATGAAGCTATCAAAGGTGCTGTTCAACAGGCTTCTAAGACTATAAACAATATAACCGGTGTAGAGGTTGCGAACCTGACAGCTGGGGTTCGGGATGGTCAAATCTTTGAGTATAAAGCTAATGTGAGAATAGCCTATAAAGACTCATAAAGCTATTGATGCCAAAGCTTAAAGAGTACCATTTTTGGTACTCTCTCTATCTTTTATGAGAAATAGGGATGGTAGCTGTGAAGGGTAATATCGAACAGCAGCAGGAGCAAGAAAGCCAAAGAGAAGAATACAGGCTGCTGGTGGAAAGCGTCAAACCTCAACATAATGTTTTGAAAAACTGTGTGATGGCTTTTTTAGTGGGTGGCACTATTTGTGTCATCGGACAGCTGTTTCTTGACTTTTTTATCAGTCAGGGAATGGGTGAGCGGGAGGCTGCAGCTGTTACCGCTGGCACAATGGTTTTTTTGGGGGCCTTTTTAACCGGTATCGGTGTTTATGACCAGATAGGGAAGATTGGGGGAGCTGGATCAATTATACCGATCACAGGTTTTGCTAATTCAATAGTTGCTCCAGCAATGGAGTTTAAAAGAGAGGGTTTTCTTTTTGGAGTAGGGGCGAAGCTTTTTACAGTGGCTGGTCCAGTGCTTGTCTACGGGATAATTACATCTTGTTTGGTTGGGATCATCTACTATCTGCTGCAGTAGAGGTGATTGCTGGATGGGGGAAAAAGTAGGACAGCAGTCTGTTAGTTTTTCTCAACCGCCTGTTATTACCTCCAGTGCGGCTATTGTTGGACCAGAAGAAGGAGCAGGGCCCCTAGCTCAATATTTTGATTGGGTTATTGATGATCCTCTTTTTGGCGAAAAGAGCTGGGAGAAGGCTGAATGTAAAATGCTGGAGGAAAGCGGCAAACTGGCTTTAAAAAAAATCAATCTGCAGACCCAGGATGCTGACCTCTTTTTAGCAGGGGATTTACTTAACCAGATCGTCAGCGCCAATTACTCAGCACGGGGTCTGGAAATTCCCTTTTTCGGCTTATTTGGGGCTTGTTCCACCTTTGTGGAGGCGATGCTGCTGGCCAGTATGCTGGTTGATGGTGGGTTTGCTAGGTGTGTTCTGTTGGCTTCCTCAAGCCATCACCTTACTGCAGAAAGGCAGTTTCGTTTCCCTGTAGAGCAAGGGGTGCAGCGGCCGGCTACTGGTCAATGGACAGCTACTGCCAGTGGTGCTCTTGTTGTAGAAGCTCAAGGGGATGGCCCCCGTATTGTTTGCGGAACTATAGGCAAAGTGGTGGATATGGGTATCACCGATATGAATAACATGGGTGCGGCTATGGCTCCTGCAGCGGCTGATACTCTTTTGACCCATTTTGAGGATACAGGCACTAACCCTGATTCCTATGATCTGATTGTGACTGGGGATCTGGGAAAGGTGGGGCAAAAGCTGCTGATAGAACTGCTGAAAAAGCGGGGCTGTGATCCCGGTGATAAACTGCGAGACTGCGGCCTTATGTTTTATGACACAGAAAAACAGGATATCCATGCGGGCGGCAGCGGTTGCGGGTGTTCGGCAGCTGTCTTCTCAGGATATTTTTATTCAGAGCTCAAGGAACAAAGGTATAAAAATATACTCTTGATGGCAACAGGTGCTTTAATGAGCCCGATTACCTGCCAGCAGGGGGAATCGATCCCTGCTATTGCACATGCTGTTGTTGTTTCCAGTTGAAAGAGGTGAGCTTTGCTGAAAATATTATTGGCTTTTGTTGTGGGAGGACTGATCTGTGTAGTTGGACAACTCCTGATGGATCTGACTAGATCCTCTATCACCCCTGCCCATATCCTTGTCGGCTTTGTCACCGGCGGGGTTTTGCTGAGTGCACTTGGCCTTTATCAGCCTTTGGTGGACCTGGCGGGAGCGGGTGCAACCATTCCCCTTTCAGGATTTGGACACAGCCTGGCCCAGGGTGCCATCAAAGCGGTAGAAGAAAAAGGGCTGCTTGGTGCTTTTTCCGGAGGGATAGAGTCCACAGCAGTAGGTGTTGCTGCTGCTGTGACTTTTGGTTATGCATTTGCTGTGCTGTTTAACCCGCGCAGCTAAGGTTTGGGGGTGATAAAAATAAAAAAGGTGGGTATTCCTCGGGCGCTGCTGTATTATTATTACTTTCCTCTTTGGAATGAGTTTTTTACTAGGCTAGGCTGTGAGGTTGTTCTCTCTCCAGAGACCAATAAGGCAATACTGGATCAAGGTATAAAGAGCACTTTGAGTGAGGTATGTCTGCCGGTCAAGGTGTATTTTGGACATGCTGCCTACCTTGCCGGCAGAGTGGATTATTTGTTTGTGCCGCGTATCACCAGAGTGGAGGCGAAAGAATATATTTGCCCTAAATTTATGGGTATCCCGGATATGCTAAGGGCGCGTATAAATAAGCTCCCTCCTCTGATAGACACAACTGTGGATGCCGGCAAGGAGGGAAACCCTGTCCAGTGTTGGGCGGATTGTTTGCGGGAGGCGGGGAAAAGCTTGACCGCTGATCGGAAGCTAATAGAAGATGCCTTGGATGCTGCATTGGAGGCACAGGAGTTTTTCTGGAAGCGGCTGAATTCTGGGCTGATTCTTCCTGATGCCATAAAAGGTATAGGTAATCCAGAGATTCCTTTATATTCCCACAGCAAACATCTGCGCATCGGTCTAATCGGACATCCTTACAATATTTATGATCCATATATCAGTATGAACCTCATCAAAAAACTCCGTCAACTGGGAGCGCTTGTTGTAACACCCGAATCCCTGGCAGCTGATGAGATAGAGGAGGAAGCCGCCAGCCTTTCCAAGCGGCTGTTCTGGACCCTTGGCAAAAGGATGATCGGGTCTGCATTCAGATTTATTAACTCTCAAAAACTGGACGGTGTGATATATTTAACCTCTTTCGGCTGTGGCCCGGAAGCGCTGGTTGAGGAATTGGTGGCAAGAATAGCCAAGCAGCAGAATATGCCTTTGATGATGCTCACAATTGATGAGCATACCGGAGAGGCCGGCATTAATACCCGGCTGGAGGCTTTTACGGAAATGATTGTTTGGAGGAAAAAGTATGCGCATCACATACCCCCATATGGGGAATCTGTACATTGTCGTTAGGGCTTTATTGCTTAGTCTTGGCCTGGATGTTGTGCTCCCACCTCCAACTACAAGGAGGACAGTGGAATTAGGGGTTCGACATTCACCCGAATTTGCCTGTTTTCCTTTTAAACTTAATCTGGGAAACTATTTGGAGGCTCAGGAAAATGGGGCAGATACCATTTTAATGGCTGGTGGTGTAGGACCCTGCCGGTTCGGGTATTATGCCCAGGTGCAGCAGCGGATCCTATCTGACCTGGGAGTTGATATGGAAATGGTGGTTTTGGAACCCCCTGATGTGAGCTTCCAGGAGGTAAAAGACAAAATACGCTATCTGGTGGGCGATCTTTCCTGGTGGCAGATCTTCAAAGCTGTGAGATTTGCCTGGTGCAAGGCCAGGGCTGTTGACAAAGTTGAAGAGCGATTGCTTAAGCTGCGCCCCCGGGTGGCTGATCCTCTGCTGTTGGAGAAACTGTATCGAGAGGCTTTACAGGAGATTGATGGTGCCCCAGATCGAAGAACAGTACAGCGTGTGGTTGTTGATTATCAACAGAAAACAGGAAAGTTGAAGAAGCGACATAACAAACCACTGCGCATCGGCTTGGTGGGAGAAATTTTCACGGTCTTGGAGCCCTTTGCTAATTATGAAATAGAAAAACGCTTGGGTTTATTGGGAGTGGAGGTAAACAGGAGCATTTGGTTAAGCGTCTGGATCAATGAACACCTGTTTGGGGGGCTGTTGCGGGTCAAACATCAAAGCGTTCATGATAAAGATCTTGCCTCCCCATATCTGAACTCCTTTGTGGGCGGGCATGGTGTGGAGACTGTTGGGTGTACAGTTGGCTTCGCCCGCAGGGACTATGATGGTGTTATTCAACTGGCACCTCTGACCTGTATGCCGGAAATAGTTGCCCATTCGGTGTTTCCGGCTTTAGCAAAAGATTATGATATTCCATTGCTCACATTTTATTTGGATGAACACTCAGGAGAAGCGGGAATTCAGACACGACTGGAGGCATTTCTTGATCTGGCTGCTGCTCGCAGTAGTAAAAAGACGTGCTATGAAAAGTCA
>LSQX01191154.1_pt1 | contig 29461 bp, 28 predicted proteins | sample 654561 | NCBI WGS metagenome assembly LSQX01 (sample SAMN04489861, study PRJNA283612) | anaerobic digester metagenome | isolation source: 4 biogas reactors fed with cattle manure at either 37C or 55C with and... | place: Denmark: Kongens Lyngby | collected 2014 | reverse complement strand
ACATCTTGATGGTCACCAAAAATTGATAATGCTTGTGCAGCAATACTTCTTGCAGCAATATGGATAACACCAGGCAGTAGTTGCCCAGCAATTTTATACATATTTGGTAATTTCAATAATAATCCTTGGCTTGCGGTGAAAGTAGTCGTTAAAAGTCCCGCTTGAAGCGAACCATGAACCATCCCAGCAGCGCCTGCTTCTGACTGCATCTCCACTACTTTTACTGGCATCCCAAATAAATTCTTTTTACCTTGAGCCGCCCAAGCATCCACAAATTGGGGAATTGGTGAAGATGGTGTTATCGGATAAATACCAGCCACTTCAGTGAACGCATAAGATGCATACGCACACGCTTCTGTTCCATCCATGGATCTGATTATTTTTTTCTTTTCTGTCATATCTTTTCCTCCTTAAATAAAAAATGTCTTTAAAAGAATTAATACCATAGTTGATTATACTTTATTGTCAAGTAAAATGCAACATAAAATCGGCTTTAAAAATCATTTATTCTAGTTTAGAAATTTTCTGTTTTGGATTCGAAAATAACAAAAAAACTCACAACCTTTTTGACCTGAATTTAAAAAAGGTTATGAGTCAACAATTTGTTTTTAAATTTCTTAGTAAAAAACTCTTATTTTAAAACAGTTTTTGCTTCTTCTAACATGATTTGATAATTTTTTCCGCTTGTATAGTAGCTAAAGCCATATTTAAATTCAATTTCAAGATTTAATTGTTGAAGCTTAATCCTTAATTGTTTGATCATTTCCGGCAATAACAGTTCGTGAATGTTGGCAAACAAAACAACATATCCATCATCGTAACCAACTGGATCAATTTTATAATCTTTCAACAATAATTTGGAAAAACTTTTTATTGTTTCAAAGTCATATTCACGAGCGAGTTTTAAATAGACGAGACAAACAGCTTTAAGTTTCTCATTTTCATATTCTTTGACAAGCTTATCGTAAGCTTCTAACAAATGTTCTTTTTTTAAGACTTTATAATCTGGATCAAGTTTTCTTTTATTACGAAAATCAATTAAATAAAAGCCTAAAAGAGCAACGAGCAAAAAAGAGGAAAAACCACCGGCAACAAATGCCGCCTTTTTTTCGCCAACAAAAAATAAGATAAGTGAAATTACTACAAATAAAACAAAAGAAACGATTGTACTTCTTTTTCGCATTAAACCACCAAACTTTTCATCTGATTATTCTTTTCTTCTAATTAGAAGTCTTAAACTATTTAAAATTACTAAAATTGTTGATCCTTCATGGAAGATCACTCCTAATGTAATTTTCATATTACCAAGCAAATTATAAAATAACAAAAAAGCGACTATTGCTATTGAGAAAACAATATTTTCAATTACAATCCGGTGCATTCTTTTTGAGAGATTTATTACTTTGGAAATACTGCTTATCTTATTATTGATAAAGACAATATCAGCAACTTCTAAGCTGACATCTGTCGCTGAACCCATCGCAATCCCCAAATCACTAGCTGTAAGAGCAGGGGCATCATTAATCCCATCTCCAATCATCGCGACTTGTTTACCTTTATCTTTTAATCGTTTTATTTCTGCAACTTTTTCTTCTGGAAAATATTCGCTTTTAAAAGAAGAAATTTTTAATTCTTTTTTAACATTTTCAGCAATTTGGTAATTATCACCCGTTAACATATGGGTCGTAATATTCATTTTATTTAACTTTTCTATCGCTGCTGGTGCGTCTTCGCGAATGGTATCTTTTAGTTCAATAAAGCCAACTATTTTGTTATTTCTTGCTACATTGACAACAGTCAAGCCAGATTGTTGTGCAACTTTCAATTCAAGTGCACATAAATCACACATCTCGGCATCAAATCTACCAACTAAATAGTGTTCTCCTCCAATAACGCCTTCAATTCCTATGCCCGCTTTTTCAATAGTTTGGACTGTAACAGTTTCAACGTTAGAAAAATGGGAAACGATTGCTTTTGCAAGTGGGTGAGCGGATTGTTTTTCAATTGACACTACTGCTTTTAAAAAACTATCTTCAGCAATATTATATGTTTTATAACCAACAACTTGAGCAACGCCTTTAGTAATTGTTCCTGTTTTGTCAAAAACAACCGTATCAATTGTGCGCGCTCTTTCAAGCGGTCTTCCACCCTTAATTAAAATACCTTGTTTGGCGCTACTAGAAAGACTTGCTAAAACCGCCGGTGTAATCGACGCTACAAGAGCACAGGGTGATGCCACCACAAGCACTATTATTGCTTTATTAAGAGCTGTACTAGAACTCCAAATCTTAAATTGTGGGGGAATTATTAAAACTAGCAAGGCCAATAATATAACACCATATACATACCACTTTTCAATTTTTTCAACAATTGTTTGCCGCTCTGTTTTTTCTTCTTGAGCAGTTTTTACAAAATCGATTATTTTTTGCGCTATAGTCTCTTGCGGATCTTTTTCTACTTTAACTAAAATTGTTGAACTCATATTGATTGTTCCTGCATAAACATGGTCACTCACACTTTTATTTGCCGGCACAAACTCACCGGTTATCATCTGTTCATCAATTGCCGTACTACCCTCAATAATAATTCCATCAACAGGAACTTTTTCTCCTACTTTTACTTTTATTATTTGGCCGATTAAAAGTTCACCAACAGGTACAACTCGATCATTTTCTTCCGCTAATGTTGCTTCATCAGGAGCAATCTTTAGAAGACTCTTAAATGATTTTTCGCTTTTTAAAGTAGCATACTCTTCTAAAATATGAGCAAGGCTAAAAATTAAAATTAACATGGCTCCTTCTTGGTATTCACCAATAAAAAAAGCCCCTATTGAAGCGAGAATCATCAATAGTTCAACATTTAAAGCTTTATTTTTAATTGTCGCTGAAACCCCTTCTAAAAGTATCTGGTAACTACCGATAATAAAAGAGAGTCCAAAAACAATTAAATAATAAATATTTTCAACTTCTGTATTTTGTAAAATCATGCCAACAATAAATAAAATTATTGCTGTAGCTAAAAAAGTAATTTGTTTTATTATATGTTTCATTTTTCCACCCATCGCATTATAGCATTTTAAAAATCATTTTTATACAAATATAACCTTATTTATAAAATATCTTGAGTTATTTATATTAATTTTAAAGAAATCAACAGTTATTTGTTTTGTTCATTTATAAAAATGAAAAAAGCATTGCTTGAACAATGCTTCATTCAAATTCAAACAATCCTGTATAGAGTTGATAATATTTACCGCGATAGTCTATCAACTCATCATGGTCGCCACGTTCAATGATTTCTCCATTTTCTAAAACAATTATTGCGTTTGAGTTTTGAATTGTTGAGAGCCGGTGCGCAATAACAAAAACTGTTTTACCCTTCATTAGTTGATCCATCCCATCTTGAATTAATTTTTCAGTATGAGTATCAACTGAAGAGGTTGCTTCATCTAAAATTAAGACCGGAACATCCGCAATTGCAGCTCTGGCGATTGAAAGAAGCTGACGTTGACCTTGGGAAAGATTTTCGCCGTCATGAGCGATTACTGTGTTATATCCTTCTGGCAATTTTAAAATAAACTCATGAGCATTAGCTCTTTTGGCCGCCTGATAAACATCTTCATCAGTAGCGTTCAAATTTCCGTAACGAATGTTTTCCATAACTGTTGTTGTAAATAAACTAGTGTCTTGTAAAACTACTGCGATGACTTTTCTTAAATCATGTTTTTTAATCTCTTTAATGTCTATTCCATCAAAACTAATCTCGCCTTCTTTAATATCATAAAAGCGGTTAATTAAATTTGCGATAGTTGTTTTACCTGCCCCAGTAGCACCTACAAAGGCGATTTTTTGGTTAGGTTTGGCGTAAAGGGAGACATCTTTTAAGACTGGAACATTTTCGCGATAACCAAAGCTGACATTATCAAACCTAACATCTCCACACAACTTAACTAAATGATTTGTTTCTGAATTATACCAAGCTAACAGGCCTGTTTCAGTTTCACTTTTTACAAGTTTGTCATCTTTGTATTCGGCATCGACTAATTCATATTGACCTTGGTCAGTTTCAATTTCTTCTTCTAAAATTCTAAAGATTCTATCCGCCCCCGCAGTAGCGAGCCCAATAAAATCCATTTGATTTGAAAGCCGGTTAAAGGGGCCAACAAAACTTCTTGTAAATAACAAAAAGACGATTAATTGTGGAATAGTCATATGATTAATTGAAATTAAATAGCTTCCTAAAATTGCAACTACAACATAAGCTAAGTAACCTATGTTAATGGTAAAAGGAACTAAGACACCAATTTTTTTGCCTGCTTTTTCTGCTTGAATAAATAAATCATGATTTAATTTTTCAAAGTTTTTAACTGCTTGTTGTTCATAACGGAAAACTTTAACAACTTTTTGACCTTCTACCATCTCTTCAATATAACCATTAACTTTTCCTAAAGCCATTTGTTGTTGGCGATAAAGAACTCTTGTTGAAGATGTCACTTTTTTACTTGTAAAAATTAATAAAATTCCAACTGCAATCATGAAAAATGAGAGAATATAAGAAAAGATAAACATCGCAATTAAATATCCTAAAATAGTAAATGTCGCGATTGCTAGTTGAGGTAGACTTTGTGAAATCATCTGTCTTGTGGCATTGACATCATTAGTAAAAACGCTCATCAAATCGCCATGTTGATGTTCGTCAAAATATTTTATGGGTAACTTTGTCATATGGACAAACATTGTCTCTCTTAATCTAAGCAAAGATTCCTGACCAACATCAATCATAATTCTTAAATGGAGATAGGTCAGTAAAATACTTAACAAATATAAACCTGACATTGCAGCTATTAGTTTGATAATAGGCGTAAAATCGGTACTGCCAATTTCTATCATCGCGCTTGTTTCCTTAACTATTTGCTGAATAATTGAAGTTGCGCCAATATTAGTCAAAGTTGAAAGAGCCATCGCTAAAATGACAATAATAATTCTAATTTTATGTTTTTCTAAAACAAAGCGGACTAATCTTAAAAATGTCCCTTTGCGAGCTTTAAAATGAGCTCCTTTAGGCATCCCTCTTCGCATCATTGGTTGTTGACCCCCTTCTTTTGAGCATCATAAACGCTTTGATAGATTTGATTAGTTTTGTAAAGCTTTTGATGGTCTCCAATCGCATTAATACCATCATCATCTAAAATTACAATTAAATCTGCATTTTCGATTGAAGCAATTCGCTGAGAAACAACAATTTTTGTCATTTCAGGTTTTTCATTTCTTAACATCTCGCGAATTAAAGCATCAGTTTTAGTATCAACTGCACTTGTTGAGTCATCTAAAATTAAAACTTTTGGATTAGCGATAAGTGCTCTTGCAATAGTTAGCCTTTGACGTTGACCACCAGAGACATTGACTCCACCTTGTTCAATCCAAGTATCAAGTCCTTTTTCCCATTTTGAGACAAAATTATATGCCTGTGCTTTTTTCAAAACATCAATAATTTCTTCATCGGTTGCATCAGCTTTACCGTATTTAATATTATCTCTTAGCGTTCCTGAAAAAAGCACATTTTTTTGTAATACTAACATAACCGCTTCTCTTACTGCGTTTATTTTATAATCTCTAACATCAACGCCACCGACTAAAACCTGACCTCTATTGACATCATATAGGCGAGGAATAAGTTGGACAAGTGAAGTCTTACCGGTTCCAGTTCCACCAAAAACTCCAACAAAAGCTCCTGAAGGAATTTTTAAATTAATATTATTGAGGACCATCTTCGATTCACTCTCTTGATATTTAAAACAAGCATTCCTAAATTCTACTGAACCATCTTTTACAATCTCGATTGCCTCTTCTTTTTCACCAAGAGTTGTCTTCTCATCTAAAACTTCGGTAATTCGATCAACTGCCGCTTTTGAAATTACAAAAAATAAAAACACGTTTGAAATCATCATTAAACTAAATAAAACCTGCATAACATAAGTTATTACATTAGTAAATTGTCCTTTTGTAAAGCCGTGATAAATCATGTTGTAGGATCCAAACCAACCGATTAAAGCGAAACTAAGACCAGCAGAAAATTGTAAAATTGGATTATTAAAAATAATCCATTTCTCTGCCCTGATTGCATTTTGAGCGACTTCAGTTGCCGCATAATCAAATTTAGCAATTTCATGTTCTTCTCTAACGTATGATTTGATTGTTCTAATACCTGATAAGTCTTCTTGAATAACTAAGTTTAAATGATCTATTTTATTAAACATTTGACGGAAATGTTTGTGTGCTCCCCGCATCACAATAAAAAATCCAAAACTCAACAAAGGGATTACCGAAACAAAAATAAAGCCCATTTTTCCAGCTACAACAAATGAACTAATAATTGAAAAAACCAATAATCCCGGAGCCCTAAAAGCAATTCTAATCAACATTCGAAAAGAGTTTTGAACCATTGAAACATCTAAAGTCATTCTTGTTATTAAGCTTGAGGTTGAAAATTTATCAATGTTTTCAAAGGAGAAAGTTTGAATATTTTCATATTGCGCTTGTCGTAAGTTTCTCGCAAAAGCAGTTGATACACTAGCTGCTAGTCTCGAAGCGAATATGCCAAAAAATAAAGCTGTTACAGCAAGCCCTGCCATAATTGCTCCATATCGGTAGATTAAATCTGTTCTTCCCGCTTCAATTCCTTGGTCAATTAGTCTTCCAATAAAAACAGGGATTAAAACTTCGGCAATAACTTCAACAATAATAAAAATTGGAATTGCGATTGTTTTTAATTTTTCAGTTTTTAAATATTTTGCTAACTTAATCATCTGTTATCCTCTTACTATCAATAATTTTTTCGAAAATAGAAAGTGTTTCAATAAACTGATCAAATGTCTCTTTAGATACTTCATTTTTCAAACTCTCTTCTATAGAATCTAAAATCTGATGTGTATTTTTAACGACTTCTATACCTTTATCAGTTAAAATTAATTTTTTCATTCTTTTGTCTGTCTTAAGCGTTTCTTTAGTAATAAAGCCTTCTTTTACTAAACTTTTAACTAGTTCAGTTGCAGAAGAACTTCTAATTGATAAAAATCTTTCAATATCTTTTTGAAAAACATCTTTATGGGTGCCAATGCGATAAATAAAATTTAAGGCTCGAGATTGGCCGCCAGATATTCCATGGATTTGGTGTTCTTTATTGATGTTTCTTCTCAGCTTATTGCCGATTGCAAACAAGGATTGACCTACTCGCTTTCTTTTCATATTCTTACCCCTTTTTACCTAGTTACCTAACTATTTTAGCACAATTATTTTATTTGTCAAAGTAAAAAAGCTTAATTTTAACAAAAATAATAAAAACTTCCTTTAACTTGAGAACATTTTCATTCTAAGCTAGAGGAAGCTTTGTTGTTTGTGACTTTTAAAAAAATTCTATTAATCCGAAATTGGACTTAAATGATTTGTATAAGAAAGTGCTCTTACTCCATATTCTAAATTGGCTAGTTCACTGTCAATTAAAAACTCAACAGTTGCTTCTTTTGAATAAACAACGGCAACAATTTCGCTATTGGAATAAGTCAACGCTTCAGCAGCATAAATATAATAAAACTTCGCTCCATTTACTCCATCCCACTTTAAAAATCCATCTTGTAAAACAAGATTTTTTACTTCTGGCAAAATTACTGGTGTCATCGAACTGATGATTGGCGGGACTTTTATTTTTCTTCTCATCTCATCTCGATATGCTTTTCTAATTTGATAACCGCTTTTTAAACTAGAATTAATGTAGCCATTGTTTAAATGTTTATATGAAAAAATACTATAGCCTTTAACATTTGAAAGTTTATTTTCAATAATCTTAAATTGTTCATCCAACTCTGAGGTATTACTACCCCACCCATCTCTATTTTCATCAGCCATGTAAACGCCAATTCCAGAATAAAGATTGATATCTAAATGTTTAACGACTTTATCCCACCATGAAAGCACACTTTCAAAAGGTGCAGCCTTAGTGTCTCGCGCCCAATAGACTTGTGGAATAAGATAATCAAGCCAGCCTTCACTTATCCATTTTACGGTGTCTGCATACAAATAATTACCATAATGCTCAAAACCTCTCGTGTTTGCTGAACCTGTAGTAAGAGGTTTGCCATCCTGATCATAATTAACAATACCATTACCATTTTTATAAATTCCAGTTGGTGAGATTCCAAATTGAATATAACGATTGTTGTTTTTGTTATATTCTTTTAATAAGTTATGAATTCCTTCAATTAAAATGTTTATATTTTCTCTTCGCGCACTTGCGCTCGTTGGACTAGCATCAGTTTGAATATAAAAATAATCATCAAAATGGATTGCGTCAACATCATAATTATCAACTAGCTCAATTATAGTATTATAAAGATGTTGTCTAACATTTTCTAAAGCTGGATTTAGAATTTTTCCATCGATTATATTATTCGGATTAGAAGCTGGATTTTCGCTTGGATAATCACCAACATAATATTCTCCAACTCGGTAAGGATTAAGCCAAGCATGAAATTCAATTCCTCTTTTATGCGATTCTTCAATTACCCATTCTAATGGATCAAACTCAGCAAAATCAACAGTTGAAAACCAACTGGCCAGAGGATTTATATTTGATTGGTAAAAGGCATTGTTGTGGGTTCTTACATGAAATATTAGAGCGTTGATACCATAATAAACTAACACTTCAAAAACACCTTCCATATAAGTTATAAATTGTTCCTTGTCTTCATAAGGGACTTCATTGATAAAAGAAGAAATCCAGACAGCTTTAAACTCTCTTTGGTCTAAAATAGTTTCGGTTTCATATTGATCTTTTTTATCACAACCAACTATCAAAAAAGCTGTTAACAAAATAATAAATATCTTTAAAGTCAGCTTCCATTTTTTCACTCTATTCACTTCCTTTTTTTAAACCAACAAAACACTTGACAAAATTTTATTTCATTTTGTTAAATTAGTTTTAATTCCATTTTGCGTAATATGTTTTATTGCCTGTTGAACCTGCAGTTATTACAGTTATTGCTTCTCCGCTAAAGTTTGAGTTGTCATACCAGCCAGCAAAACTTGCTCCCTCTTTATAAGGTAGCGGTAAATAATAATCGCTAAAATAATCATAAAATAGTTTTGGTTCAGCCTCAATTAGTGGTGTTGGCATCATATTCATCACTGCTTCAGGCCATGGAGTGATGCCAACAGCTTCTCCTGGGTTTATCCCCACTATATATTGTCTTAATCTAATCAAACCAGCATAAGTGTTTCCCCAAAAATTTTGATCAGGGTTGTAGTTGACAAAATTATTCATCATCACAAAAAATGGTGCCCATTTCTCCATATAATCAGCTGTAGAAATAAAATAGGCTTCATCCACTTCTATTGGTTGCGAACCATTATAAATTTTATTTTGGTAGACCGCATGCCATGTTCCATCAAAACCGCTAGTTTTATCAACACCGTGCATAAAATCATTTAGACTATCATTCGGTTTTAAATAATCATAAAAATCTTTTAAAAAGGCTTCAGCCATTAACTCTTTACTCGAATAAACAAAATTGCCGCCGTTAAGATGGTAAGTAATATTATTTTCTGTTTCAACTTGTCTAATTTCAAACTCTAAATTACCCATTATTAAATATTGTGTTTTAGGATGATAATAATTGCTGCCATCATAATAAAGATACTGATAACCAACTTCTGGTTGTTCTTCAATTGCAGGTAAAGTTATTTCTTGTTCAATTGAATAGATATTATAATTGTTTAAATTAAAATAGATTTTATCATTAAACTGAGCAAGCGTTTGATACTTGCTTCGTTCGGTAAAATCGATTGCTGTGTAGTAACCGCTTTGATGTTCAAATTTAAAAAAATTTACTAGTGAATAACTTAAATGTTCAGCATTATATAAAAGATAATCTTGATTTTGACCATTTCCTTTAATCGCCTCTATTTGTCTAGTAACGTGAACTACATTATCAACACTCAGTAAATAATCTAAAATCCAGCCCCATTTTTCTTGATAGAAATTGCCATTAAAAAACTGATATATTTTTAAATTTGAGATGTCTTTAATTGTTCCTGAATTATTTGAATTGTCAGTTGTCCCTTCTTTGGCACTATTAAAAAAGGAGGCCTGCCCTAAATCAGCAAAATTGGTTTGGGCAAATTCATTCCAGTCTTTAATAAAATCTTCTTTGATAATTTGGGGATTGTTTTCAAAAAGACTATTTGTAAGTTCATATTTATCAAAGATATTTAAAAAGAACCTTTTTTTATTTGTTGTATAATAAATTAAAATTTGTTCAATTGAATGATTTGTAACGCCTTCTTTAGAAGAATTAATTGCGACTTCAAAAACAGATCTCGTAAGAGCATTTTCTGCAAGAATGATATTTTCATCATTGTCAACAGCATAAGCGATTGCTGTTATTTCATCCAAATATCCAATCTCTGGGATACCGGTTAATACTACGCTAAACTGATTGTTATGGTTGACATTAGAAATTGCTTTTCTAAAAACCTTTTTATTGTTAATAATTAGGTTTTCGCTACCTTGATTAACGATCTCATTTCTTAGCGTCTGAGTATTTATTCTACCGTAAATTAAATAAAAACCAAACTCATTATTTAAAAGACTAGAATCGATATTTGCATAAAACCTTAAACCTTGTCTAACATTTTCAGTTTCAGTTCTAATCGAGGCGCCATCAACCATTCTTATTTGATTATTGCTTGTTGGGATTGCTCCTAAATGATTAGTATAAGACAAAGCTCTTACTCCATATTCTTCGGTGCTAGAAGGTTCGATACTGTATTCTATTGTAGTTCCATTTCCGCTTACAACGCCAACAATTTCATCATTCGAATAACTAAGATTACTAGACTTGTAGATATAGTAAAATTTAGTTCCGTCTAAAGCATCCCATTTTAATTTATTATTCTCAAATCTAACATTTTGAACTTCTGGTAAATAAATTGGAGTCATGCTTTTTAATTCTGGCAAAACGGTTATCATCTTTCTCCTTTGGTCATAAGCTTTACTCATCTGCTTTCCAGTCAATGATGTTGAACTGTTTATTCCCATCTCAACATGTTTATACGAAAAAACACTATACCCTAAAACATTTTCATAGTCTTCAATCATTTCAAATTGAGTTTTTAGTTGATTCTCATCGCTATACCAGGCGTGTGTTGTTGAACTAAGACTCATATAAAGACCAATTCCAGAATAAAGATTAACATTTAAATGTTTAACTACTTTATCCCACCATCCCATTACTTTTCCATAAGCTGCTACAGGATGATTTGTAGCCCAATATGACTGCGGTAAAATATAGTCTAACCAGCCTTCACCAATCCATTTTAGAGAATCTGCAAAAAGATAACTCGAATAATGGGTTTGACCTCCGGTTTGTGAACCGGTTGTAAGTGGTAATCCATTTGAATCATAATTGACAATCCCATTACCGTTTTTATAAATTCCTGTTGGTGATATTCCAAATTGAACATGCTTGTTGTTTACAGAATTAAAATCTTGAATTGTATTATAAACTCCTTCTACAAGCAGATTTACTTGTTCTCGTCGCCAATCTGCTTTAGCGCTCGCACTAGAAGTATTATAACCACTATTGTATTGAATAAATGTATTTTGATCGGGCTCATTTAAGATTGTATTTGAACCGCTTATGCTACCATTAGCACCTAGGTCAATATAAAAATAATCATCAAAGTGAATCGCGTCAACGTCATAGTTTTCAATGATTTCATTTACTGTATCAAATATAAATTGCCTAACGTTGGGAAGTCCTGGATTTAAAATTCTAGTTCCATTCTTGCTTAAAATATTATTTTGATTAGAGGCAGGATTTTCAGTTGGCATTGTCCCCAGATAATTAGTACCTAAGCGATAAGGATTAAGCCAAGCATGAAATTCAATTCCTCTTTGATGAGTCGCTTCTATTAGCCAGGAAAGCGGATCAAAACTGTTAAAATTAATTCCTGACATTACACTAGCTTTTGGGTTTAATGCTGATGGATAAAGTGCATTATTGTGAGTCCTAACATGGAAAATTAAAGCGTTATAACCATAATATTCTAATGTATCTAAAATCGAATTCATTGAGTTTTTAAAATTATTTTCACTAGTATAATTTCCCTCACCTACTACACTCGATACCCAAGCAGCTTTAAAAAGAGCCTGGTTTTCAGATTCGCTAGCTATTATTTGCTCGTTATTCACTTTTAAAAAAGTTACCCCAAAACTTAAAATAGTTATAATTAAAATAAATGTCTTTTTCATTATATCTCCTGTGTTTCTTAAATTTTTTACTAATGTTTTAGCAAATTAAGTGTTTATTTATTTTGGCCTCTCATTGTATTATAGGCCAATAATACTGCTTCTTTTGAAATAGTTAGACCCATCTGATAAATTGGGATTGTGACAATAATCTTTTCTAATAATTCAAAAATTAAATCAACTCTTTCCTCCGCCTTCGAACGAACAGTTTGGCCATACAAATTAGTTATAGCCCCTTTTTTAGACATCTTTTTAATCCAATTGTTTTCCGCTCTTTCAATAAAACAGATAGCTTGAATTGGATATTTTTCATTGACATTTAAATCTGTTTTACCAGAAAATGGAGTGCCATAAGCGTAGAGTTGATTATTAAATAGTTTTATTGCTGGTTTATCATCATTTAAAATAAAGGCTCCTTTAAATGTTTTTAGCCATAAGTCTGTATGTGTAGATTTGCCGATACCACTTGGCGCTGAAAACAAATAAGCTCGATTTTCATAAACAACAGCTGAAGCATGTAGTAAAATTCCTTGAAAATTGATTAGATGAGTATAAAAATAGGAACCATATAAAAGGTATTCAGCATTTCCCAGTGATATTTGAGGATTTTTTCCATGGTATAGTTTAACTTGTTTTTCAAGATTGGGAATATCAAGATCAACATTAAATCCATCCGCAATTAAATAAGCCTCACTTTGAGTTTTCAAAGGATTAAAAAGCGGATTCATCTCAATGATTAAGTCACAAATCTTATATTTTGCCATTTTACTAAACTCCTCTTAAATTAACTACTCACTCCCCCACAAGTCATCCCACCATTCACCAATATTAATTGATGTTTGTTGACTAAAGGTTTTAATCTGATCTTCATAATGAATAATTTCAATTTTGGGTTTTTCATATTGGCTTTTTTTTGTCATTTTTTTACCTTACCTTCTTTTTTGTCATAAAAAAGGACCAAAATATTTTTTTAATATGGTTTGGTCCAGTTTGGTTCTTCGTAAACATAAATAATTTCTTTAGGTGCATAACTATATTTCTTATAATCAATTAATTCATCATTGATGTAAAGTTTTATTTCCCTCAGAAAATAATAGTCTTTGATTGCTGTAATAGTAACTGTAACATCGATATAATCAGTTTCTAAAATAACATCTACCTCTTCTGAGTAGTTTAAAACTTCATTGTTTTCTAAATCAATTGTTATTTTTATTTCTGAGATATAGCTATAGCTTTCTTCGCTTTTACAGCCAACTAAAGAAAATAATAAAATAAACCCTATTAATAATCTCTTTATCATAGTTGCCTCCATACTAATAATAAACTGAATAACAAAAAAAGGCAACTTTCTAACTGCAATTAATTTTTACTTGTCACGTAATAAACGTTTTTCTCCTGTTATTTCTTGGATTGGCTTAATATCTTGAGTAATCTCTAAAGTTCCTAAAAATTCGCCTGTTTTAGATCGCACCGCAAAATATCTAATATAGACAAACATATTTTTAAATTGAATCCAAAAATCTTCGTAATCTTTCTCACCTGAACGAAGCGAGTCAATAATTCGTTCAACAACATCAACACTCTCAGGCGGATGACACATGGTCACATGTCTTCCGATTACTGTTTTAGGCCGATCAAAGATTCTTTCTTTACCTTGGGTGAAATATTTTACATGACCATTGTGATCGACAAAAGTCATATCAAGCGGTAGTGTGTTAAGGATTTGATTTACTTGTTCAAAAGAGAGGCTGCCCGCATCGAGTTTTACTTCACCTGCTTTAATTTCTTTTTCTTCTGGCTCTTCTTCCGCTTCTTTTACTTGTTTCCAAGATTCTTTTGGCTCTTCCAAGAAATAACCTATTTCTGAAGAAGAGGAATCGACTAAAATCCAATCAAAAAAAGTCATATAATCTAATAACATTGGCAACAAAATATTATCTTCCTTAAAAACCATATCTTTAATTTTGGTCGTATTAGTCTTTATCAGCTCTTTAACATTATTTTCATCAAATTTAGGTTGGCTTAACAAATCGATTATTACTTTTATCTCATCTCTAATTTCATCATCAACACCCCACATCACTTTTGGTGGGGCTGTAATCCCAACTTTTTCAAGTTTTGGGAACATTAACATTTCTTTTCGTTTGTAATGTTTATCAATTTCTTTTAAGCGATCATAACCAACTCGTAACATTAAAGTAGCTGTTCTACCTGTTTTTTCTAAATATGGCTCGATTTCTTCTTCAATCAATCTCACTATTCTTTGGTTTTCATCCTTAAATACTTTAACTGGATGACCCGGCGTTGAAGTATGATCGGATAGTTTATGGATATCTGAAATCGAACCTTCAAAAACTGCTGCATGAACATCACACAACTTTTGAATCTCCGAGATTTTCATTCCATCTTTAATCAATGCTTGCTCGATTTGTGAGATTTCATATGTTGAAACATCTTCAAAATGTTCCTTAAATTCTTTTTTAGCTTCTTCTAAAGAAACTCCTCTATGTAAACCTAAAATAATCTCTTTAAGTTTTTTTTGTCTTTTCAAAGACACATTATTAATTAATTCGCTCATTCTTTTCCCTCCACTTTATAACCTTTCTCTTCAAGCGTCTCAATTAGATCTAATAAATCAATTTTTCTCATCGAAGCCCCAGCTTTCAAAGTCATAACTTTGCCTACAGTCTTTAACATTAAGGGCTTAACTATTTCTTTAAAGCCGAGTTTAGACAAAAGATCTTTTAACTTTTCATTATCTTTAACTAAATTATAAACTTTCTCATTTAGATTAATTACCATAATATCATCTCAAAACTGATTTTATCAAATCAATTTTCGCTTTACAATTAAAACACTTATTACTCTTTATTGTGTGAAAAATTCACCCTTAATAATTAGCCAAATCACCCTTATCTTTGAGTCTTTAAATCTAGCAAAACCAACAAAAAAAGTTGGAATCAAAACGATTCTAACTTATTTCTTATTTTAACTAATAAATTAATCAACTATTGTAGATGCTAAATGTGGCAGAATGTCTTTTTTAGCCTTCCGGTAAATTACTTTAATATCCTCTTCTAGACCGAGATATTTTAATGTTTGTGCAGCTATATCAAATCTAAAAATCAGATATGGTGTCTCGCCAAAGAGGTTTTTATTGAATAGAAAACCTTGCTGATATTTATATAATAAGTAAATGTTGTTGTCAAAAATATAAAAGTAAAATAGTCGGGGTGTTGCTTCTTGTTTTAAATCTTTTAAAATTTCATTGATTTTTATACCCATAGCTGAAGAATCAAATAACGTCAGTTTGTCCTCCTTAAAAACAACCTCCTCTTGTTCATTTAAAATTAAAAATCCTTCATTAAAATCAACAGTATATGTCATTTCTCCATCTTGAATTAATTTACTCCGCGGATAATTGAAAACTTTATCAAGATTAATATAATTTGTAAACTCTGTTTTATTAAGGTAATCAAAAATATCCACCGTTGTCAATAGTCCGCCATTATTAACATAGCGGATAAATTTACCTTGATAGAATGTACTAAGTAAAACCGCATCTTTTGCTGGTCGATTAAATGTTTCTTTTCTGACTGTTGCCCCCTCGATTAAATAATGGCTTAAGGTGTTATCCTGACTGTTATAGCATAAAATATTTTGCCATTCATCGATATGAATGTAGCGATAGCCAGGATGGGTGGTAGGGAGCAAAATATCAACTAAAAGAATTTCAAAAGTGAAAAAATTAAGAATAATAATAGCTTCATGACTTGTTCCGGTGCTAGCGTCAAATTGATAATTAACTTGGGCGCATAAAAAAGTATCTACTACATAATAATTATAGCCGAGGCTATCGTAGACAATATCTTTTTCTAAAAGCGCATCTTCAAACAAATTTGTCAAACTACGTTTTGTTTCATCTTCTATAATAGAATCTTGAGTAAAAAAAATATAGCCTGTTTCTTCAGGCGGTATTGTTTGAAGTCGTTCGTTGAACTTGCTGTAACGATTTAATTTGCAACTGCTCAATGTTATAAGCCCAATAAGCAACAAAAATAAATAACTCTTTTTCATAAATATTCCACTTTTGTTTCACTAATATTATATCATAAATCGCTTTTTCAACCCAAACATTTTTTTTAATGTTTAAATTAAAAATCTCGCCATTTTTTTAGATAAATCCATCTTTTAGTATTTTTCTTTTTTTATAATCATCTTGGCTTATTAATATATTTTGCCTATAATATAGTTAATACGATAATTTTAGGAGGATTCAAATGAAAATTTTTATAAGTGCAGATATTGAAGGTGTTAATTCTATCAATTCTTGGCCAGAAACTAATGTTTCTAGTCCTCATTATAAACCTTTCCAATATCAAATGAACATGGAAGTTTTACATGCATGTAAGGGGGCACTTGCAGCTGGAGCGAAGGAAGTTTTTGTCAAAGATGCACATGACACAGCAAAAAATTTAGATATTACTTTACTGCCTGATGAAATAACACTTCATCGTGGCTGGGAAGGCTCACCCGGTAGTATGATGGCAGGCCTTGATAAGAGTTTTTCGGCGGTTGTTTTTATTGGGTATCATAGCGCTGCTGGCTCTAGTGGCAACTCTTTATCCCACACCATGAACACAAGAACAAATTATATTAAAATTAATGGTGAACTGGCAAGTGAATTTACAATTAATGGGATGTATGCATCATATTTAGGTGTTCCAATTGCTTTTTTAAGTGGGGATGAAGCCTTAACTAAAACAGTTCAAAAAGTTAACTCTAACATTAATGTGGTTGCCACAAAAATAGGAGTTCATAACGCTACAGTTTCAAAACATCCAAATGTTACAAATAAGGCAATCGAAGAAACAGTTAAAAAAGCCTTAAGCGAAAATTTAAATTTAAAGTTTTATCCTTTGCCTGAAAAATTTAATATTGAAATTAATTTTAAATATCATGGCGACGCCTATAGTTCTTCTTTTTATCCTGGCTGTAAATTAAAAGATGATTTTACAGTTACCTATTCGACAACAGATTATTATCAAGCCTTAGTCATGTTTAAGTTTGTCCTTTAATTTAAAAGTTTTAAAAGATTTTTTAATACCCTATCGCACGACTGCTAAAGAATAGCTATTATTAATGCTTATTAAAAATTAACACTCTATTTAGGGTGTTTTTTTGCTTTTATCCCAAAAAAAAGTTTGATACTTCACAATCAAACCTTTCTTTTATTTTTAATTAAATTAATTTAAAGTGCTTCTGAAACAGTTTTACCTTGTAGATGCAATATTAAGTAATCCGGCCCCCCAGCTTTTGAATCTGTTCCGCTCATGTTAAAACCGCCAAAAGGTTGATAACCAACAATTGCGCCTGTACATTTACGGTTAAAATATAAATTGCCAACATGAAATTCTTTTCTCGCTTTTTCTAAATTCAATCTATTATTTGAAATAACGGCGCCTGTCAATCCATATTCAGTATTGTTGGCAATTTCTAGAGCTTCAGTAAAATTTTTTGCTTTGCAAACAGCTAAAATTGGACCAAAAATTTCTTCTTGCATTAATCTTGCATCAGGTTTAAGATCAATATAAATTGTTGGTTCAATAAAATAACCTGTTTTAGCATCTGCTTTTCCGCCATAGATTAACTTGCCTTCTTTAGCTCCAACATCAAAGTAAGATGTGATTTTATTAAAAGCCTTAATATCATTAACTGGACCGACAAAAGTTTCTGGATCTTCTGGATTCCCGACCTTTAAGGTTTTAACCATTTCCAACATCTTCTCAATAACTTCTTCATAAACATTTTCATGGATAACAGCCCTTGAACAAGCACTACATTTTTGGCCACTAAAGCCAAATGCCGATTTAATAATTGCATCTGCAGCTAAATCCAAGTCTGCTTCTTTATCAACTATAATTGTATCTTTTCCACCCATTTCAGCGATTACTCGCTTTAACCATAATTGACCGGGGTGTACTTTCGCAGCTCGTTCATAAATCTTAACTCCAACCGCTTTAGAACCTGTAAAGGAGATAAATCTCACTTTGGGATGATTGACCAGATAATCACCAATTTCACTACCTTTTCCAGGTATAAAATTAATCACACCACTTGGTAGTCCCGCCTCCTCTAAAACTTCGATAAATTTATAAGCGATAACTTGAGTTGTTGAAGCTGGTTTTAATAAAACTGTATTTCCACTAACTATCGCTGCAGTTGACATTCCTGCTAAAATAGCTAAAGGAAAATTCCATGGTGTAATAACCGCTGCCACTCCAAGCGGAATATATTTATATTCATTTCTTTCAATGTGCCTTCGAGATAAAACCGCTTCATCAATTTTTTCTAGTTTTAACATTTGTCTGCCGTAATATTCTAAAAAGTCAATCGCCTCTGCGACATCGGCATCTGCTTCAGCCCACGGTTTTCCAGCTTCTAAAGTTAATAAAGCTGCAAACTCAAATTTACGTTTGCGAATTATACTTGCAGCTTTAAATAAGACATCGGTTCTAATCTCGGGACTGACAAAACGCCATTTTTCAAAGGCCTTTAAAGCGGCATTCAATGCCAAATCCGCATGCTCAATTGATGCTTGAGAGATTGTTCCAATAACTTCCTTGTGGTTAGCTGGATTTAAAGATTTCATTTTGTTATTGGTTTCAATTCTTTTGCCATCAATAACTAATTTGTAGTCTTTCCCTAAATAATTTCTTACTGTTTTAAGGCCTGCTAAATAAGCTTTTTTAGTTTTTTCTAAACTTAAATCACTAAATGGTTCCATTTGATAATCGTAGATTGCCATGTTTTCTCCTCCTTCTACACTACTGACTTTTCAATTACAAATTCAGTTTTATCTTTAAAACGATCAATCGATAATTCAGCCATCTCAAACGATGTTTCTTCTCCCATAACAATTTCACTCAATAAAATCCCTACAATCGGCGCCAACATAAACCCATGTCCACTAAAACCACAAGCCATGTAAAATCCTTCTAATTGGTCAGTTCCACCTAAAATTGGTTGTCTATCAGGTGACATATTATATGACCCACCCCACTGTCTTACGACTCTCAAATTGCCAATTACTGGTAAAATATCAACGACCGTTTTCGCCATTTTATCTAAAAAATCCCACGTTGATTCTACATCATGATTATGCTCCACATCTGGATTGCTTCTTCCCATGATGAAGCCTCCGTGCGGCACTTGTTGACAATAAATGTTTTTTGAAAAAGAAATTACCATTGGGCCTTGAATCTTCTCAACAGGCTCTGTTACAAGGATTTCATGATTTTCTGAATATACTGGAATCTCAACTCCGGCTAGCTTTCCGACTTCATGAGCATATCCTCCTGCAGCATTGATAACTCTATTAGTTTCATATGTTTTTTTGGTTGTAACAACTTTTTCGATTTTGTTGTTATTGACAATTATCTCAACAACTTCTTCAAAAAACGAGAATGTCACACCTAATTTTTTAGCTGCTAAATAATATGCTTCGGTCATTTTAAAAGGATTTAAATGTCCATCTGTTTGACAAAATGTCGCGCTTAAAAATGAGTCAGGATTTAAATGCGGCACAATCTTTAAAGCTTCTTCTTTAGTTAATTGTTTGGCAGGGATACCTAGCTTATTTTGGAGCTTAACATTTTTAGTAAATTGGTCGTGTTCTTCTTTCGTTGTCGCTAAAATTAAATATCCTTCTTGTTTAAATTCTAAATCGCCGTCGTAATTTAAAATTTCTTTTGCTTTTTCAAAAAACTCGATGCTCGCTTTTGCTAAAAGACAGTTTGTCTCTGTAGCCCACTGTTGTCTAACGCCAGCACCACATCTGCCTGTAGCACCATTAGTAAAATAACCTTTATCAACTACATGAATTCCTTTAAAACCCTTTTTAGCTAAGTTGTAAGCGATGCTAACACCACTAATACCTGCTCCAATAATTAATAAATTCGTTTTCATTTACTTTGCCCCTTTGCAATACTTTTTAAGGGAACACCGACAATCATCGGTCTAGTTTTATGGACTTTAATTTCTTCAATGTTTTTATCTAAATATTTAGCAATTTCCCGCTGGATTAAATGACCACACGTATTTGCTTGACACGGTCCCATACCAACACGAAGCAGGCGTTTCAAATCTTCAAAAGTAGTATATCCTTGCTCAAGCAATTCATGGATTTGTTGCAGGGAAATGTCTTCGCAGCGGCAAATTATGATATTCTTTTTATTCATTTTGTTTCACCCTAATCGTAATAAATTGATATAAGTATTCAGCCGGAACAGAAACAGTAACTACTGCCGTATGGTCCTGCCTTTTTGCGAGAACCACTCTTTTTATTTTTACCTCGCAAATAACCTTTCCGCTTCGATCTACTCCAAACCAGATTTCACCTTTTGTTGGCAATGGTCTAAATTCATAAGGAATCGTAAACAATGCCTTCTCTGCTTTTATTTGCGCTAGAATAATTGCTAATCCCGGACAGGCTTCAACACAAAAACCACAACCAATACATTTCTCTACATCTAAAACTGGTTGTTTATTAATGTTTTTTCCGATATAAATCGCATTTACAGGACAGCTTGTCTCACAAGGATTACAAGGAATATCTTCATAACATTCGATTATCGCCTTTGCTTTAACAAGTTCTTTTCGTTCTGGAAAACGTGATAAAACTTGTTCTAATGTGGGAATTCCAGTTTGGTTAAGCATTTTTGAGTTCCTCTCTTAATTTTTCTAGGCCAACTTTAGTTTTAATTCCAAAAGGTCCTTCTCTTAACAGCGCTAATTCTGCTTGATATACTTTTAATAGTTTTTCCTGTTCAGGATGATTTTTATTCAAAGCTTCTACCGCATATAAACCCGTTAAATATCCTTCCATCATTGCTGATGATGCTTCTTCAATGCCAACTGCATCACCACAGACAAAAATATTTTTAACTGTTGATTCATATCTTTCATTAACAACCGGCACAAAACCACCTAATTCATTAATATATTTTGTTTTAGCATTAACCATCGATAATAATTGATGCATTGGTGACAATCCAACCGAAATACATAGTGCATCCAAACTTATAAATTCACTTGTTCCTTCAATCTCCTGCCAATTCTGATCAAGTTTAACCAATTCAACTTGTTCAATTTTGTCAGTTCCAATTGCTCTTTTAACTGTTGTAGAGGTTAAAATTGGGACTCCTAAACGTCTTATTTTTGAAGCATGCACTTTGTAGCCACCGATTGTTTTAGCTGCTTCGACAATCGCCTTTACTTTTACTCCTGCTTGCAATAACTGATAAGAGACTATTAAGCCAATATTTCCACTGCCAATCATCACTATCTCTTGTCCAGGTATTACACCATAAAGATTCATCAATGTTTGAACTGCTCCAGCACCATAAATACCTGGCAAATCGTTATTTTCAAATGCTAAAAACTTTTCACTTGCTCCTGTTGCAACAATTATTGCTTTTGCTTTATATTTAGTATAAATTTCTTCTTCTAATGTAGTAACAACATAATCCGAATATAGACCAACTACTGTCGTATTTGTTTTGATTTCAAGATTTGGAAAACCATCAACATCACTTATTAATTTTTTAGCAATATCAAAACCGCGCATTTTAGCATATTGATTTTTTGAACCAAAAAACTTATGCGTTTGTTTTACTAATTGTCCTCCTAGTTCAAAACTTCTATCCACCAACAAAACATCAACACCCACCTCTGCTGCGACTTTTGCAGCACACAAACCAGAAGGTCCACCACCAATAATAATTAAATCCTTTTTAATCATTATTTGATTACCCCCTTATTTGTTTGCCTTTCAACCTTCATGTTTTCTTTTAGGACCGTAATACAAGTTTTTACATTTGGTTTTCCATCAACAGTCATGTTACAAGAAGAACAATATCCGATTGCACAATAAAAACCTCTAGGTCTTTTTCTCTCAATGCTTAAACTTAAAGTTAAAATTCCTAGATTGTGAAGTGCGGAAGCAATGGTATCTCCCTCATAACCAATCATTTTTTTTCCCTCAAAAAAGAAAACCACTTCTTTTCTCTTTGGAAAAGTTAAAACTGGATGATTTGTTATTCTCATTTTTTTACCTTTTTCTCTCCATAATTACATCTATTTTACCATAAAGAACGGCGATAAAGAAGGTCTTTTTAAAAACGCTTACAGATTTTAATTAATAATTTTTTTATTTAATTTTTTTATAATATAAGGTCTAAATTGTTACGCTATAAGTCAAGCGAGAAAATTCTTTTTAGGCAAAACTAATCAACTAAATGTTTTCTTTGTTTAGTCGTATTCTTGATTTCAAAAATTCTTAGAATATTGCTAGATTTTTTTCACGTAAAAAATGGCTTCCTTTTTTAGAGTTGGGTATCGATTACTTCTTCTCTAATAAATGGAAGCCAATCTTATTTATTTTAAGGCAATTTTATTCTCTTTATCTATCAATTGGTTTATATGTCGAAGTAAAGTGTCTTAAAATAGGTGATTCATAAACAAATTTATAACCTTTTAGTTGCTCGCGATTTTGAAATACACGAATTAAAGCTTCGCCAACTGCTTTTAGATGTTCATAAGTGTATAATCTTCTAGGTATCGTCAATCTTAAAAATTCTACAGGGCTCTGTAAATTACGCTTAGTATCAGGATCCCTACCTAAGAGGAGAGAGCCAACTTCAACACCACGAACACCACCCTCAATGTAAAGCGCATTTGCCACACTAAGTGCTGGAAATTGATCATATGGGATATGGGGAGCAATCGAACCGCAATCAACAAAGACTGCGTGGCCGCCAACAGGGTATTGAATAGGGATTCCAGCTTCTTTTAACATCTCGCCTAAATATCTAATTTGGTCTGTGCGATGGCGTAAATAACGTTCATCTAATCCTTCAAGAAGGCCCTGTGCCATCGCTTCCATGTCACGACCAGTCATTCCACCATAGGTTGGGAAACCTTCGTAAGGCACTACTCGCGCTTGACATTTACGATAAAGTGATTTGTCATCTTTAATCGCAACAATTCCGCCGATATTGACCAGCCCATCTTTTTTCGCACTCATTAAAAAAATGTCCGCTAATTGAAAAGTTTGATAAGCAATTTCCCTAATTGAATGGTTTTCAAAGCCGGGTTCTCTTTGTTTAATAAAATAAGCATTTTCAGCGTATCTTGCCCCATCAATAATAAATTTAATTTGATGTTTTTTCGCAATTTGACTTGCCTTTAAAATGTTTTCATAACTAACCGGTTGACCGCCTGCACTATTATTCGTAATTGTCATAATAATACCCGCAATGTTTTTAGCTCCTTTTTCTTGGATTAGTTTTTCTAGCTTAACTAAATCAACATTACCTTTAAAGGGATAATCTAAGCCGAGATCATAACATTCAGAAATGACACAATCCAAAGCTCGAGCTCCCGCTAATTCAACATGAGCTCTTGTCGTATCAAAATGGGTGTTCGAAATAAAATACATCCCTTCATGAACAACTAACGGTTTTAAACAAATATGTTCAGCTCCTCTTCCTTGATGAGCAGGAATAAAATATTCGTAACCAGTGATTTGTTTCACAACAGATTCAAGCTTATAAAAACTACGACTTCCGGCATAAGCTTCATCACCTAACATGATTTGAGACCACTGTTCTTGACTCATTGCGCCTGTCCCTGAATCTGACAGTAGGTCGATATAAACATCTTCACTTTTCAAAGAAAAAGGATTATATCCCGCAATCTTTAAAAGTTCAATTCTTTCTTCTTTTGTTGTCTCTTTAATTGGTTCTATTACTTTAATTCGATAAGGTTCTGCAACATATTTTTTCACTTCTATTCCTCCTCAAATATTATACTTCCATTATACAGGGAAAAACCAAGAAAATAAACCCCATCATTATTTACAGCACAACCTGCAATTGCACCAAATATCTTATTTCTTAGAAAAATAATTTAACCATTTAAGGAACTCAAAGACAACTTTTTAATAATCTTATCCTCGCATTGTGATGCCTTTGTCCTGCACAGTTAGAGGGATTTTTCATTAATTTATAATCCACATTTTGTCCGATCATATAAAATAGTTGTTTTACAGAATTACCCGTTGACTTTTTTAAGTAAAAAATTAATGTAGTTTTCAGCTTCAACTCGATGCTTAAAAATAATAATGTTTTTCTTTTTTTTATATTTGTTAAGAATTTCATTTATTTTAGGTACTTGATCCTGGAAACAGCTTTCTATTTGTTTTTTAAATTCTTGATCAAAATCTGTTTCTAGCCAGGGAAAATCAACTCTTTTCATCCCAATGCGAGCTTTAGCCCCAGCAAGGCATACTTCAAAGGAATAATCTAAAAAAAATACTGTATCAGCCTTTTCTAATCTTACTTCTAATGTACGAATGTAATTCCCATCAATAATCCATTCATCTAGCCTAAGTATTTGATTAAGTTGATTATCAAATTTTACAGTTGAAATTGTTGTTTTGTCAGCTTTATGCCATAACATATCTAAATAGTACAAAGGTAATTTAGCAACATCTCTTAACTTGCGAGCAAATGTACTCTTCCCTGAACCAGGACAACCAATAATAACCACTTTTTTTATTTTAATCACCACTTTAATCCTCATTCTTAAACTAACTTCATCCTTCAGTTTTTGGTTAAATAAACTTTAAAAACCTTGACCTAGTTTCGTGTCAATGTTCTATTTTTAATTGACTTACTTATATAGCGTAAACACTTCAACCAAATAATCGCTAAATCATAGTAAGAAAAACGGAATTATAGTATTTGTTTTATTTTCATTTACAGGATTTCTGTTCCTAGAGTTATATTTTGCGGTTTTTTTTGAATTTGAAACATTTAATTACCTTTGTTGTTTATTTAATTTTTTCTTCCGAAAAATAAAATAATTCTTCAAATTTTTTATCAAGGGCATAACAAAGCAATAATGCAAGTTTTGCTGTTGGATTAAATTGCCCGTTTTCTATTGCGCTAATAGTTTGTCTAGAAACACCAACCATTTTAGCAAGTTCTTCTTGAGTTATTTCTCTTTCTGCTCTAGCTACCCTTATTTTATTTTTGAATTTTAGTTTCATAATCATCAACTCTAAAGCACTATATATCTAATTAAAAACATAGTCATATTAACTGCCCATATTATCGCTGCAAGAAGGACCAATTTATCTTTTGTTTTAATATAAATATATAAATTAACAGATGTATTAACTCCAAATAAAATAATCATTGATCTAAGATCGATATTTTTTCCGGTAATTAAGTCTATTGTCGCAAATATAGCAATAAATATTACAGCAACCACCAAGCCTACACCTGACGCTTTAATTCTTACCTCTCTAACATAGTCATCATTATTTTTTTGGGATTCAATTTCCAAAACTTTATTTTTATCCACAATATCACCTCATCATCTTTATTTTAGATAATAGCAGTTAAATAGTCAAGCACACTTTACAAAATGACAAGAAAACAAGTCATTTGCTTTTTTGAAAACTAAAAAACGACTTATCTTACGACTAAAGTCACAAGTATTATCGTTTAAATAATAAATTTCTAATCTCAAAAAAGTACTTCTTTTCCTAAATAAAAATATTTATAGATTATAAGTTAATTAAAATGATATAATCATCTTTTTCAATGGTAAAAGATATTTTAGTTAAATCACCATAAAACAATTGTAGTTTTTCATTTTTAACAAAGCCTATTGGCATCGATATTTTATTATTGGAGTAGTAAAATGAAACGGTAAATTCTTTAATTGAGGAAAAACTTAATTTATCCTTAAAGATAAATATATCGCTAGCCTTTTTAATAAAAATTTGTGCGCTATCTCTTTGATCGCCCTCTTTTAATGTCATAGTTAGTAAATCTTCATAAAAAGGAGCTGTTTTAGGATAAAGAGCTAATTTTGAAAGAAGCAATGAAATAATTTTATTGGATATAATTGTATTTCGAATATTAAAATTTGAAATAATTGTATAGTTCTTGGGATCAAGCAATTCAACGATTAAATTTGTTGATTTGTTTGTAAGATTAGACTCTATAAATATTAATGTGTCTATTACGTTTGAGTCTAACTCATCCATTTTTTGGTTTTCATCACTTAATAATAGTATCGTAGATTCTTTTTTATTATTATTTATCGTTGTCAACAAATCGCTTATTCCTTCACTCTTTACATGTTGAGCGTTAAATTTATTTTGATAAATGGTTTTATATTCTTGAAAAGCTTCTAATATAAAAGCTAGTTTATTGTTCCTTCCGATAATATAGACATCTAGATTTTTATCCTCTTTAAATGGTTTTAATTTTAGCCTTTTTACCTTTTACAGATTTTATTTCTGTTTTACAGTTTTTACATTCACCAAACAATAAAGTTTCTTCTGCTTCTTTGCATATCTTTCTAACTTTACTAATTGGAATAGATAATTAATCAGATATCTTCTTAAAACTAAATCCTTCTCTTTTTAATTTAATTACTGCTCTTTCCATTTAATATTCCTCTTTCTTTGCTATTTAAAACTATCAACGATTTGTTTACTTATTTAAAATGAGTGTTAACTTGTAAACAAACTGAAACATTAAGAGTTTAAATCGTTGATATGTTTAATAGACTAATAGCCACTTATAAATAGTCCAATATTCAAAATCTAAATTTGATATTTTCAAAAATAGTGCCCTGCGTATTTTAAATGCCCCCCCTGCGGTCCCCTTTGAGACTTCTAAAATCACATAAGGGGGGATACTTCTTTTTTTGCTTTCACCTACACACCTATACGAACATGTGTGATGAAAACTTGTTTTTGTTTTTTTAGTAAAACAGCCTTCAAAAGTTGTAATAGTTAACCAGTTGATTAGTTTTTTAGTTGAAGAAAGGTAGTGATAACTATTGATGCATTTGTTTGGGATAGGGCAGGCTCAAAAGCCCTATCCTACAAACGATGCATTAGTATAGTGAAGTTACTTCCTATATATAAGCCCTATTTTCCACTTTTTTTGCCAGCAGGCAGAAAGGGGATATTTGCCTATATTCCATTTCACTCCTTTTTTAAGGAAATTTACTGTTTATACTTATTTTCCACTTCGCTTATTCTTGTTACAACACCACGCTTATTTACATATTCATCCGAGAATTCTTTTATTCTGTTTTTAATGGTTTTATCTGAAACTCCTAAATATTCTGCCATTATAGCCACTCTACAAGTTCCATCTTCTTCAACATTAATATCAAAGGCTTCATCAAATTCTTCTTTTCTTGATTCTGGTGTTTGTTTTCTTTTACCACTTAATAGTAGATTTGCTCTTGGATCTCCTGTAGCATAATTCTTCTTTAACAATCCCTCTTTGTCTACTATATGAATTGGATAGTCAAACCAAAAGTTAACTGGCGCAATGTTAGCAAACTCTCTAAGACTACTTTCAAGTCTCCATGCAGTCATATTTTCATTACCTACATATTGCTCTTTAAAATTATCTTCTAAAACAAGTTCGATAATGTCTAAGAGTGAGTCTGGATCTCTTGCGAACACTCCTGAACCAGAAGCCCTGTCCATTGCTCTTTTATAACCTTGTGCACCCTTTGAGTGATGGTGAGCGTATATTGCTGCTGCTCCTGTTTCCATACAAAGCTTATCGAACAAGTTAGTAAACCTTGCCATATCTGTTGCTTTATTTTCATCTCCAGTTATTACTTTATAAATAGGATCTATAATAACCGCATCGAAACTATGACTTTTAACTCTTCTAATTAATGTTGGCAATAGTTTATCAAGAGGCTTTGCTTTATCTCTTAGATTCCAAGTATACAAATAGTCTTCTTTAGTTGTTTTTAATCCAAGTCTTTTTAAGACTACAGCAAATCTATTAAAAAAACTTGCTTTATCGATTTCTAAGTTGACATATAAAACTCTTGACTTCTTACATTTAAACCCTAACCATTCAGATCCTTTAGCAAGCGCTATGGCAAGTTGTATTAATAAGAAACTCTTACCTGCTTTAGATGCACCAGAGATTAACATCTTATGTCCTTGCCTTAATACTCCTTCAATTAATTCTGGTGCTAATGGTGGTGGGTTTTCAAACAATTCTTTAGTTAAAGTTAGAATTGGTGGTAATCCATCTTCATCTAATTCTTCCTCTTTAAAATAATCATATTTAATTTTGTTTTCCATTTTTTCTTTCCTCCTTTTTGTTAGAGAACATATATCCCCTCAAAGGTTAATGGCAAGTAGAAGTATAAATTGCCGGTTTTATTATTAATTTCTTTATGTTTATCTATAAAAAAACGACTTGGTCATATTCTAACCAGTCGTTAATTGAATTATTATGTTATTAAATTATATATAAGAATTATAGTTGATGGAACTAAGCTTTTTAAATATTTACTCTATAAGTCCTTCTTTTGATAAAATTACAATTTCGTTTTCGCCATTACTTTTATTTGAGTAAATTAAATAACCGTAACTTACCTCATCAGCTGTCACAAACAAACTTCTTTTGAATGTTCCCTTAAAAAGAATATTGTAAAACCATAAAGGGTTCTCTTCAAGCTTTTTTAAACCTTTCATAGTAAGTATAAAAATGTCTTCAATTATTAATTCATTGTTGTCGTTCATAATAAATCATCCTTTCTTTCATTACAAGCAAAAAAACGACCGTTTTTTCAGGGTCGTTTTCTGCATTTAATTAAAAGCCTAGTATTCCATCGTAAGCAATTATATCATAAATCGTACACTTTGTTGTAGACCTAATGGGCCACAAATTAACTTTATTTTAAGTTTTTATCTTCTCTTTTACACCTTCTAAATTGGTATAGTTAGTTAAACCTTATTAAGAAACTATACTCGTTCGTTAAACAGACGGCCATGCACACATATTATTGGCTATGTAACATGTTTATTTTATAAAATTAAAAAACGAACTATTACCCCTTATTAAAAATTAATGTATCAAATTGATATAGTGTTATAGCATCACTTTAAAAACAATTCTTTTAAACTTTTTAAATCATTATTACTTAAGTTAAGCTTTTCTTTTGCATATATTTCAAATGAATCATATTCCTTTACAATGTTTAAAAACCCATTTAAATATTCTTCTTTAACAATTAGCATATCTTTAAC
>LSQX01391499.1_pt1 | contig 29486 bp, 34 predicted proteins | sample 654561 | NCBI WGS metagenome assembly LSQX01 (sample SAMN04489861, study PRJNA283612) | anaerobic digester metagenome | isolation source: 4 biogas reactors fed with cattle manure at either 37C or 55C with and... | place: Denmark: Kongens Lyngby | collected 2014 | reverse complement strand
TCCCAGCAATGCTATAAGCCACAATACGAATATGGCCACCCCGGCAGTAAAGCAGGTATAAGAAACCGCATCAATGCGGGAACGGACATTGCGCCCGATAATATAATAAATTGCGATAAAAAGGCCGCTTGCAAGTGCCAGCATATCACCAAATAATTTACCTGCTCCTAAATCACCGGAGACGATCAAAATGCTTCCCAGCAGGGCGGTAATAATTCCTGCCGTAGCTAATGAGTTTAATTTCTCCTTTAAGAACAGGATGGAAAAGATCATCACAAATATAACCTGCAGGTTGGTAAACAGTACTGAACTGGAAACACTGGTGTAACTTAAGGAGGTATTCCAGAAAGCAAAATGCAGGGCTAAAAATACGCCGGCGCCGATCACATAATACCAGTCACGGCGGGATATTTGCCGGGTACTGTTGATCACTGCACGGTTGCCGATGAAAAAGGCAATGGCCGTGGTGAAAACCACCCGGTAAAAGGCGATAATAATCGCCGGAGCATCGGTAGATTTGATAATGATAGAGGAGGTGGACATACAGGCCACAGCCAGGAAAATAGCCAGATAAATACGGGATTTGATCACGCTTCAACTCCCAGGTATGAGCTGATGACTGCTTCATTGTTTTTGGTTTCCTCAGGAGTCCCCTCGGCGATTTTCCGCCCGTAATTAAGCACGGCAATGATTTCGCACAGGTTCATGACCAGGTTCATATCGTGCTCCACCAGAAGGATGGTCAGTTTCATTTCCTCTCTGATCCGGTAAATGAGCTCGATCAATTCTACTTTTTCACTGGCATTCATGCCGGCAGCCGGTTCATCCAAAAGCAATAAGGATGGTTTCAGGGCCAGGGCCCGGGCAATTTCCAGGCGCCGCTGTTCACCGTATGACAGGTTATCAGCATATTCATCTCGTTTTTCATAAAGTCCCACCAGGTTTAAGAGCCGTCCGGCACGGATCATGATTTGTCCTTCTTCCCGGCGTGCTAAAGGCAGGCCAAAAAGGTCGCTGATAAATCCGCTTTTATTGATGGCATGGCTGCCTACTCTCACATTGTCGATAACGGAAAGTTTGTTAAACAGCCTGATATTCTGAAAGGTCCTTCCTATTCCCAGCTTGGCAACTTTATGGGGAGACATGGCTTTGAGTTCCTGGCCGTGAAAATGGATGGTCCCTTCAACTGGCACATAAATGCCGGTAATTATATTAAACAAGGTGGTTTTCCCAGCCCCATTGGGGCCGATGATGCCATATATCTGCCCTTGTTTCACTGTCATATCAATGGAGTCCAGAGCGCGCAATCCGCCGAATTCCTGTGTGATTCCTGTGAGTTTAAGAATTTCCATTTTAACCTACCTCTTTTTTAAACCAGCGTTTTTTTATGTCGTAGATGCGAACATCACCCAGCAGCCCGTTGGGCCGGAAGATCATCAGGATGACCAAAAGTCCCCCGTAAAACAGCAGCCGGTAATCAGCAACGATCCGCAGCATCTCCGGCGCGATAGTCAAAATAACCGCCCCCAGTATGCTGCCGGGGATACTCCCCATGCCGCCTAAAACCACCATGTTTAATATTTCAATGGATTTCATAAAGCCAAAATCCTGGGGAGCGATATAACTCATATAATGAGCATAAAGTCCGCCGGCCAGTCCTCCTAAAAAAGAACCTACCGTAAAAGCCAGGACTTTCATACGGGTGGTATCGATACCTGATGCCTCTGCAGCGATCTCATTTTCACGGATGGCATAAAGAGCTCTGCCGGTTCGGGAGTCCAGGAGTTTGGCATTTAATAATATCACTACGATGACGATGCCCCAGACCAGGACAAAAGTTGTATTGGGAGGCATACCGTAAAGGCCTACCGCCTTTCCCCCCGGTTCAAAATTAAGAAAGAATACCCTTATGATTTCGGCAAAACCGATGGTCACCATGGCCAGATAGTCTCCTTCCAGCCTTAAGGTAGGAATGCCGATTAAAAAGCCGAAAAAGGCTGCCAGTAATGCTCCGGCTAAAAGTGCTGCCCAAAAGGGAGCCTGGTACTGCATGGTCAAAATCGCTGCCGTGTAGGCGCCGATGCTCATAAACCCGGCATGTCCCATTGACAGCTGCCCGGTGACACCGGTAATCAGGTTTAATCCTAAAGCTAATATAATGTTTATTCCGATCAAAACAAAAATTCTTAAATAATATGCATCTATATATTGGGTCAGGAATGCTTCCATAAGGTTTTTTCACCTACACCTTTTTTGTGATCTTCTTGCCCAGGATTCCCTGAGGTCGAATAATTAAGACTATAATAAGGATTGCAAAAGCAATGGCATCTTTATAGGATGAGGATAGATAGGCTACTCCCATTATTTCCATAACTCCCAGGGTCAGTCCGCCGATCATGGCACCAGGGATGGAGCCGATTCCCCCTAAAACAGCAGCAGCAAAGGCTTTCAGGCCTGCCATCATACCCATGTAAGGCCACACTGCATTATAATAGATCCCTACCAGAACCCCTCCCGCTGCCGCCAGGCTGGATCCTATGGCAAAGGTAGCTGAAATGACACGATTGACATTGATGCCCATCAGGGAGGATGCGTCCAGATCCTGAGAGCAGGCACGCATGGCTTTGCCGATCTTGGTTTTCTGAATCAACAGCTGCAGGCCGATCATCAGCAAAGCAGATACCACCAGGATAATGATCTGCAGGGAAGATATCTCCAGGCCGCCGATATGATAGGTATTGATTTCCAGTATATTAGGGTAACGAGTAGTATTGGTTCCCCTGATCAAAGCCATTAAGGTGGATAAAAATATGGATACTCCGATGGCACTGATCAAGGCAGACAGGCGGGAAGATTTGCCCCTGAGCGGGCGGTAGGCGATTCTCTCCACCAACATGCCCAGGATCATGCAAAATATCATAGCTCCAATAAGTGCAGTAAATAAATCTGCTCCTGCCACTGTTACAAGAAATAAACCGACAAAGGCGCCAAACATGTAAATTTCGCCGTGGGCAAAATTGATCAGCTGGATGATACCGTAGACCATGGTGTAGCCCAGGGCGATCAATGCATAAGTGCTGCCCAGTGTCAGTCCGTTCAGCAATTGTTCCCAGAACATATATTTCCTCCTGTTTTAGATGGGTTATACACAGTTTAGCACAGACATGGGGGTCCGGTGTTAAACTCTATATACCCGTTAGTCAGACAGGGAAATTTCCTCCGGGCAATCCAGGCCTTAACTGCCTGTTATCCGGTAAATGGCCCGACCTGGACGGACGGGCCATTAATGATACATGAATTCTATGCCCTAACTATTTTACCTCAACGGGTAATTTGTTGACCAGTGCAAACTTGCCGTCTTTTACGGTTAACAGGAATACCGGGCTTTTAACTGGTTCACGGTCTTCCCTGAAGCTGGTCATGCCAGATACACCGGGATAATCTTTCAATTTTGCCAGTTCTTCTTTATAAACTGTGGGGTCGGCGCTGCCGCTCGTTTCCATAGCGTCCGCCAGGATCCTTACTGCATCATAATACTGAGCGGAAAACATATCGGGTTCTTCATTATATTCAGCCCGGTATTTTTCTAAAAATGCTTCTGTCTCAGCACTGGGCTGGTCGGTGGAGAAACCGCAGTAGAAAATAACCTTTTCCTCTACCGCAGATAGTCCTAATTTGGCCAGATCCTGTCCGTATAAACCGTCGCCGCCGATCAGTTTGATATCGAAGTTCTGCTTCTGGACTTCGTTCATAATCAGGGCTGCTTCCGTGTAATAACCGGTAAATACCAGAACATCAGCCCCGGAGTTTTTCAGTTTGGTGACCTGAGCGGTAAAATCAGTTTCTCCGTCATTTACACTGTCTTCTAAAACGATATTGACCTGTCTGGCTTCCAGGGCCTGTTTGAAGACCGGGGTAAGAGCAGTGCTGTAGCCATTATTTAAAGAGGTTATGATAGCTACATTTTTCCAGCCCTGATCATCCAGCATCCAATCAACAACAACCGGTACAGCGAATTTATCCAGGAGAGTGTTGCGGAAAACATAATCACCGATTTCCACTACATCTTCACCGGTAGCACCGGCGGAAAAGATGACCATTTTGTTCTTCTGGGCGATATCAGCCGCTACTTTTGTCAGGCCGGTACAAGGATCACCGATCATGCCCGCAACTTTGTCACGGGTTATATATTTGGTTGTAATATTGGCTATTTCACTGTTTTCACCTTTGTTATCTTCATAGATCCCTTCCAGCTGTTTGCCTAAAACTCCGCCTTCGGCATTGATTTCTTGGATAGCCAGTTTCATGCCTTTTTCACCGGGAATGCCATAATTGGCAACGGAGCCGGTGGTAGCCCCTAAAAATCCTAATCTGATGGTGTCACCAGCAGCTTTGTCACCGTTGGTCTCATTTGTTCCCCCACCGCAGCCGGCAATTAAGGAAAACATCATCATTAGGCATAACACTATTGCCAGCCTGGTTTTACCTTGAAAATACAAATTATTTCCCCTCCTCAATTCTAACAATAAATATGTTTATTAATCTTTAAAGTGAAACAGGTTATGTTTAGAACACTTTAAAAAAGTATAACATGATATATATTCACTCTAACAGGACAAAATCCTTCCATGAAAATAAAAAAACTGAACCAGCACCGTGGCTTCGTTCAGCATTTAGCGGTTTTTTCGCCTTATATTAATCTTGTTTAACTATCTTTTACCAGATAATACAGCCGGTAGCTATCGTCTTGAGGACTGCATAGGGCTGCCAGAAAGAGGGCTTCTCCTTCTTCCATCATTCTTCTGGTTTCGATCATTCTTTCCGTTTCAATGGTAATAATCTTCATAGGTATAAACTGCACCGGAAAAGATGGATTTATGCAAGAAATGGCTTTAATGGTATGTCCTCATAATTATCAGCCGCTAAAAAAAGTTTCACCTGGGGTTTATAGCGATACTCTTCAATTAGTTTTTTGAACATCAGGTCAAAACTGCTTAAGCCAGCCTTACTGTCAGTATCAATCAAATCGTTTTCTTCGGCAAATACCTGCAAGGCCGTAATTCCTGTCCAGGCCAGGGAATAGATCAATTGTTCAGCCATACCCAGGATATCGGTACATACATAAAAACGGCAGATCAATGAGCGGCAGGGGTAAATGGTGCAAATATTTTCTTCCAGGAAAACGCAAGGGTCAGGCTGCATCCGCAAAAGCCCTGCTTTGACTTTTTCCCGGTCAAAAAAGGCAGAGATGAAGCTTTTATGATCAAGATTTTTATGATCCGCCATTTTTTTAAAGGAGATGATATCCGGTATTACATAAGCAGTATTGCAGCAATTGGTATTACAGCCTTTGCAAACTGCAAAATGGTTGTCGCCGTAGAGTTTATAAATATTGCTGTCGTCACAAAGGGGCTGCCAGGCAGCCAAAAGGTCAGCCAGGGTAGCATTGTCATCCTTTACCTTGATTCCGATCCCGGACTTCCCATTTTCATTTCCCTTGAATATTTCGATTTTATTCATTCCCAGATAACATCCTCTTTGATTACTTTAGCCGGATTACCGGCTACCATGGTTCGCGGCGGCACATCTTTGGTTACCACAGCATTATTGGCGATGATGGAGCCTTCACCCACCGTAACTCCTTTTAGAATTACAGCCCGGCAGCCTATCCACACATGGTCCTCTATGATGACCGGTTCGATTTTGGTGGTAGGGATCTCACCTCTTACCCCCAGGGGATGGGATGAAGTATCCATAAACAGAACATGCCAGCTGATGGAACAATTTTTACCGATCTTAAGTTCCTTCACCGCCAGAAGGTTACAGCCATCTCCCAGATATGTACCGTCTCCAATGTAAATGCGGGCTCCGGCGCCGGTGGAGATCCTCACATCCCTTTCCAGGAGTACATTGTCACCTACATGAACTTCTGAGCCTTCTCCCAGGAAAATCAGACCGGGATTACGTGCCCTCAGGTTTTTGCCGCAGGTGGTAAGTTTCCCTTTAACTCTCCAGGTAGTGTAACGGTCACAAATATTCTGCCACATAATATCTCCCCCTATGTGCTTGCTGCTTATGACATCGCCATTAATGTAATCAGCTTTGGCTATGACATTACCACCCATGTTACTTGCCGGTCAGGTCCTTAATGGCCTGACGAGCCAATTGGTCACAGCGTTCATTATACTCATCACCGGCATGGCCTTTGACCTTTTTCATGGTTACCCGGTTTTTGCCAGTCAGATGGAGCAGTTCCTTCCACAGGTCCTGATTGGCAACTTCTTCTTTTTTGCTGTTTTTCCAGCCGTTTTGCTGCCATTTGTCCAGCCATTTCTGCCCAAACGCATTGACCAGATAAGCGCTGTCTGAATATACTTCCACCTCCCAGCCTGTTACTTTCAGCGCTTTTAAGGCAGCCACTACGGCCATAAGCTCCATGCGCTGATTGGTGGTTTGGGGGTCGGCACCTGATATTTCTTTTTTATTGCTGCCGGACATCAAAACCGCTCCCCAGCCTCCGGGACCGGGATTCCCCGAACAAGCTCCATCAGTATATATGATAATCTTTTGCACAATTTTTCTCCTTTACCAAAGGTTTAAAAGTTCTTTTACCGTACGCAGGTGATAGTCCGCTTCAGGGATCTTCCAATCCTTTGCGGGGGCCAGCCATATGGCAGTCATACCAGCCTTTTTGGCACCAACCACATCAGTAATCATATCATCACCGATATGTGCTGCCTGGTGACTTTCAATATTCATTTTTTCCAGTGTAAACTCAAATATCCCCGGGTTGGGTTTGGCTATACCTAATTCATCAGAAAAGGTGAGATACTCAAAGAAGTCGATGATCCCGTCTTTTTTCATGAGCTTACGTAAAACGTAACCGGGACTGAGACCGGTATTGCATATGACCGCCAGTTTGTAGCGATTATATAAAAGGGGCAGGGTTTCTTTCACGTCGGTATTCATCTCCGGCGGATACTCTAAAAGGGTTTCAGCATAATAGTAATAAGCTTTCTGCTTTAATACTTCACTGAGGGTTATATCGAACTTTTCCAGAATCAGCTCCAGTTGTCTGGCAGGAGGTACTTCTTCACCATAAGCCCGCTGCCGGGTAAATGCATGGAGCCACACTTTTTTAAAAACTTCAAAGACTTCCCCGGTGCCCACATCCANNCCTGCGCTCTGCAGGACCTGCATCAGACCATTAATCCTTATATCGTGCAATACGCTTTTTTGGTTCGTTTTGTATAAGGTATTCCAGAAGTCAAAAGTGATCGCTTCCATAACCATTCCCCTTCCCCAACTCACATACATATTAATCTAATACGCGTAAAAGCGGCAAATTCCTTCTTGTTGCCTTCGGGGTCAGGATTCATTTGTTTTTACTCAGTAAGGATATTGCCTTTTGTATGTATATTCTTTGTACCTCCTTCAGGCCTCACCGTTGCCAGTGACGCCCTTGCCCTCGGGTTAACCAATATTGCTTAATCCCAGTTCCCCCAGAAAATCAAACAACTCCTTCTTAATCTTCTCCAAATCCTCCACCGTCTTTCCTTCACAGCGAACGATCAGTTCAGGACCGGTATTGGATGCCCTTACCAGTCCCCATCCTCCCGGGAAGAGAATTCGGGCGCCGTCAATATCAATAACTTCGTAAAGAGCTCGAAAGTGACGTAGTACTTTTTCCACAATCACAAACTTCTCCGCATCACTGCTTTTCACCCTAAGCTCCGGTGTAGCATGATAATCTGGTACATTGGCAAGAAGCTCTGTAATACTTTTATCACTGTTCGATAAGATTCGCAGTAAACGAGCCGCTGCATAAATCGCGTCATCATAACCATAATATTCATCCGCAAAGAACATATGCCCGGACATTTCTCCGGTAAAAATCGCTCCAATATCCTTCATCTTCGCCTTAATTAGTGAATGCCCCGTCTTATAGAACATGGGCTTGCCTCCCAGTCGCTCAATCTCGTCCACTAAGGCCTGGGAGCACTTCACCTCGACTATACAATCCGGCCCCGGATATTTAGGCAGAATCTCACGCCAGAACAGAATCATGAGCGTATCTCCCCAGATAATTTTACCATCCGGTGCAACTACCCCCAGACGGTCTCCATCTCCATCAAATCCAATTCCTAAATCGGCCTTCTCTACCTGAGCCACCTTAATTAAATCCTGGCAGTTCCCGATCTTAACCGGATCGGGATGATGGTTCGGATAATCAGGATCACTCTCGCAGTATAGCTCCACCACTTCACAGCCCAGCTCCCTGAGCAAGCGAGGAGCGATAAAGCCTGCTGTACCATTTCCACAGTCCACCACCACTTTTAATTTACGTGGCCCCAGGCTGATTCTGCTCTTTATATCTGCAACATAGTCCTCCACAATATTGATATCTTTCAATTTTCCAGACACATCAGCAGTCACTACTAACCCATCTTCTACCATCTGCGCGAGCCGCTGTATCTCCTCCCCATAGATGGTCGAAGTCCCTAATAGCAGCTTGAAGCCATTATCATGTCCCGGATTATGCGAGGCAGTAATCATCACCCCCGCATCTACATTAAGCTTGCGGGTGGCAAAATAAAACATGGGCGTAATCAGTTCGCCAATATCGATCACATCCAACCCACTCTTCAGCAAAGCATCTACAACAATATTGCGAAAACCCGCCGAGGAAAACCGATTATCCCTGCCGACAATAACTTTTTCCCGTCCCGCCTGTATCACATACGCTGCAAACGCACTTGCAATCCCCTTCACAGCCAAATCATCCAATTCGGCACCAACCCGCCCCCGGATGTCATACTGACGAAACATGCTTCTATTTATAAAAGAAGCCCCCTCTTGCGACGAGTCTCTGGTGACAGCGCCAGTCTTTGCTGGGCTTATACTATCATCATTTAAAATGTTGTTATTCTGGCCGCGCAATATAATTTCCCCTTCCATATTACTGTCTATTCATCATTAAATCACAGACATGTTTGGGCCGCTCTGATATAACCATCAACTCTATTCATCTGCGATTAATCAGAGCAATACCTTCATTGCATTCAATGTGTCTGCCGGGCAAAGACGTATTCAATATATGATCATGGTAAAGTTAACTGGATCTTCCTTTTACGATGGCGTTGCCTACCTCTTTAAGCACAGTCCATACTTCATCACCTGCTACCAGTAATTCATGAAGTTTTGCCTGCAGCTCAGCCTGCTTAACAAATAATGCCTCGAACTCTTCACTAATCTGCTTGATTTCTAATTCTGCCCTGCGATTAAGTTCCTCCGCTATATTCCATACCTCATTCCACACTGCATTCCATATTTCAGCCCATGCCTCTTCACCCACTGCTGCTGATTCATGAAATTGTTTTTGCAGAGCAGCCTGTTTAGATTGCAGTGCAGGTTCCAGTTCCTTATAATCCTCCCTGATCTTTTTTGTTGCCTGGAGATTAAATTCTTTAACTGAATCACCGACGTTATCCCAGACCAAAGCCCAGATTTCGTCTTTTGACAATGATAATTCATTGAGTTTTGCCAGTGTCTCTGACTGCTTATCCAACAGGTCAGTTTCGATCTCCTCATAACCTTGCTTGATTTCTGCTGCTATCTGGTCAGTTTTGGTTATCAGTTTATCGATCTCGCTGCTCACCTGGCGGAGTTCGGTTTTCAGCCTTGCTTTATATTCCGCTTTGCTCTCCATATCTCTGCCTCCTTTTATTCGATTATGCTTAAACAGTGCTGCTTAAAAGACCGCGTTATACCCTTGCTGCAATTTTTTCAGTTTGAACCTCATCCTGCCGGCCATAGATATCTTCAAACCGCACTATATCATCCTCGCCCAGATAACTGCCAGTTTGGACCTCTATGACCACCAGCGGTACTGAACCTGCATTCTTCAGGCGATGCCTGGCTTGCTGCGGTATGAAAACACTCTCGTTCTCGTGTAAACTTTGTATGTTAGCGCCGGTCGTAACCTCTGCTGTCCCGCTGATAACGATCCAGTGCTCACTGCGGTGATAATGCATCTGCAGGCTAAGTATCTGCCCGGGGTTGACCACGATCTGCTTTATCTTAAACCCCTGCCCGGAGCTTAGTACCGTATATAATCCCCAGGGACGATAGGCCGCAGTCATATGCTCGTCCGCTTCCAGGCGACTGCTTGCCTTAAGTTCACTTACCAGCTCTTTTACTTTCTGTGACTCGCCCTTTTTAGCAACCACGATAACATCGCCTGTTTCTACTACCAGGATGTCTTCTAATCCGATACCAGCAATGAGGCGGCTTTTTCCCAACATTAATGTGTTCAAGCACTCTATCTGCACGCAGTCCCCCTGGACGGCATTACCATCGGCATCTTTTTCCAGCACGTCATAGACTGCGTCCCATGAGCCGACGTCACTCCACTCTGCTAAAAACGGCAGCATCACCACTTGCTCCGATTTTTCGGCTACAGCATAGTCGAATGAGATATTAGGCATCTGGGTGAAATTAGCTCGCATCTCCTCCAGGCTGGTGGTAGTTAGCGCATAAAGATCACTTCGATGTGCTCGTAATTCTTCTAGAAAACAAGCAATGGTAAAAGCGAACATACCTGAGTTCCAATAGTAACCGCCTGCCGCCAGGTAAGCCTCTGCCGTTGCCCGGTCAGGCTTCTCATGGAACGAATCAACCTTAAAACCGCTGCCAAATGGCTGCCCAGCCTTGATATAGCCATATCCAGTTTCCGGGCTATCTGGCGGTATGCCAAGGGTCACAATCTTGTGAGACTCCGCCAAGATAACCGCCTGCCTAACGTTTGCAGTAAACTTTTCCAAAGGACTGATAATGTGGTCGGCTGGCGTTACAAATATCACCTCATCCTCTTCACAGCCCAGTGTGTCTATGCAATACCTAACCGCAAATGCAATGGCCGGAGCGGTGTTACGCGCCACCGGTTCCAGCAGAATATGGGCTTCCTTTGCATTGGAAGCAGTAAGCTCTGTTTTCACCAGGTGAACATAGTCCTGATTGGCAACGATGACCATATCAGATGGCTTGACCAGCGTCGATAAACGATCAATGGTCATCTCCAGCAGGGATTTATTGCTATTTATTTTTAGAAACTGTTTGGGGTACTTGGTACGCGAAAGCGGAAATAAGCGACTGCCTCCGCCCCCGGCGAGGATAATTATTTTCATCTAATACTCACTTTCTTTTCTAAACAGAGACCAAAATCAACAGCCATATATCTTTCTATAGACAAATTGGCCATGCAATAACCAACGATACTTTCGGCCCCCTGATTTTGATTAATTCCGTCAGAGGTTATGCCGTCGAAGCATCCTCCGGTCTCAACATCAATCAAGCTTTTACCACAAGAGTTCTTACCCAGATACCAGGCAAAACTCTGTCGTGCCAGCTCCAGCATTGCCCTGTCGCCGGCAACATCATAAGCGACTAAGTGAGCCAGTGCAGTTGAGCAGGCTTCAATGGGCTGCTCATCATATTGCGCGGACTTCTCTCCCCTCACCATCCAGCCTTTGCAGCCAATGGCCTGAAAATAACCGTTACGAAAGGTAATTTGGTCAAGAAATTTTAAACTTTCCTGCGCCGTACGCAACAATTTTTCCTGTCCGAGGTGACGGTAAGCCACGAACAATGCCCATGGCAAAATTGCATTATCGTAAACAAGTATATCCTCAAACCAGCGCCATTCTTTACTGGCGTATTGGTCAAATTGTTTAAGGATCGACTGGGCCAGAACAGGCATGAAGTGATTGACTTCAGTGCCGCCAATCAAATCCAGTCCGATTATCGTATTTGCTTGTCCTCGTAAACTGGTGATAGTTGAGATACGACTCATGGCGCGCTTGACAGCGGCAGCGCAGGCTCTTTTTATCCCACCGGGCATAGCCGGGGAAGCCAGGGTATAACCCAAAGCCCATATACAACGGCCGAAACAATCCTCTGATCCTTCCTCTTCGGTAAACTGCCTGCTATACGTCATAAAATTCCGGAACCCACCTTTTTCATTTTGAGCATACAGAACAAACCCCAAATAACGGTATATTAATGAGAGGTAGTCCGCCTTCGCGAGGTTTTCGTGGAGCATCACTGCCATTATCAGTGCCCGGGCATTGTCATCGGTGGTGTATCCCTTATCCGGGTCGGGAACGCTGAACCGTGCGTGTTGAAATATTCCCGTCTCATCAGTCATCCGCAAGATATGGGTAACATCAAATTTTTCTTTGATTCTATTCATTTATCTCACCTGCACTACAGTCCGCGGGGATGGTTTCGCCACGTTTATAAACAGTTGGGCGTAGCGTCCAGCCACATTGGCCCATGTCATTGTCTGGCCAAGCTTTAGGGTCTTCATTTCCATATGTTTTTTGTGACGGGGATTTTCAAGAATATAATTAACACACGACGCCAATGAGTCAACATCACTAAATTCAGTCAGCATGCCCCGTCCGTCACCCAGCATTTCCCGGGCATATTGATACGGAGTCGATACGATGACTCGTCCGCAGCCTACGGCATATGCCAGGGTCCCACTGACGGCTTGCTCTTTGGAAAGATATGGCGTCATATAGATGTCGGACAAATTCAGATAGGTCATCACTTCTTCTTTGGTCAGGTACTTGTCAATAAATCTAACATTATCCTGCACTCCAAGACTTTCCGCCAGGTCCATAAGGTTCTGGCGGTAGCTTTCACCCATGGCCTTTTTGACGGAGGGATGTGTTTTCCCTAAAATAAGGTAGACCAGGTTGTGATTATTTGGCACGACCTGAGCAACCGCCCTGATCCCGTACTCGAGACCTTTGGCTGGGCTGAGAAGACCGAAACTGCTTATCACATGTTGGCCCGTTAAGTTATGTTCAAATTTTAGTTGTTCCCGCGGTTTAACGGGCAAACAGGGTACACCATGGGGGATAACCGTAACTTTGTCAGGCTCGATGCCATACACCTTAGCCAGTATCGGAATGGAGTTTTCTGCCATGGCCACTACCCCGATACTCAATTTCCCAAGGGTCTTAAGCACCATCCGTTGCTGGCGGGATGGATTTTGCAGCACGGTGTGGGTGGTTATGATAAAGGGGATCTGTAAGTTCCTGGCCAAATCAAGGATATAATCTCCACATTTCCCGCCAAAGATACCATATTCATGTTCTATGACCAGCAAGTCCATATGAGTGTTGATCCACAGCGCAGCACGAAAATAATCTGCGCGCTGATGCTGGCTTATTTTGTACTTTACCTGTGGATCATCGTATACTTCACCATTGTGGACCGCGATTACACTAGACTGAACTGTACCTATTTTATCTATTTCATTGATCAGGTCCTCAGTAAATGTAGCTAATCCGCATTCCCGCGGTGGATAGGTGCTTAAAAATGCAGTATTAATTATTCCATTATTTGTTATCATCTAAATCGTTTCCTTTCTTCCCGGCTGATTTTGGCTTCGTTCCTGCCGGTTCGTCCAATCGTTTGTGTTTCGGCCGCAGCAAATATGATCATAGAATTGCATCCTTCTGTGCTTCCGGGCATTCGCTGACATATTGAATCAAATCGCTTAAGGCAGCCGTGGCCAAAGCAATGCATGAATCTGCACCCCCATAATACATTTTCACCAGTCCGGTTTGATCATCCAGCACCCAACCACACGGGAAAACCACATCAGCCACATCCCCTAACCTTTCATAGCTCTTTTCCGGCCTAAAAATCCATTCGTCGCTGCGACGCAATACTCTGCTGGGGTCATCCAAGTCGAGCATTGCCACCCCCAGCCGGTAAATCGACCCACTGGCAGTAATGCGCACTCCGTGGTACAAAATGAGCCAGCCATCTGCGGTTTCAATAGGCGGTGCGGCAAGCCCAATTCTGCTATTATCCCACCAGCCGCCCCGACGGCAAATCAGCACCACCCGGCGCTCATCCCAGTGAATCAGGTCATCGGAATATGACAACCAGATGTGAGCGGCTGGCGCATATTGGGCAACCATCGGCCTGTGAAGCAGCCCCCATTTTCCTTTAATCCGGCGCGGAAATAGTGCCGCATCTTTGTCTTCCGCTGGCCTGGCTGGTCCCAGACGCTCAAAATATACGAAGTCATCAGTCAATGCTATGGCTACCAGCGGTCCATCGCTGGAATAAGCTACATAAGTAACCGCCCACTTGTTTAATTCAGCCAGCCATGTAATTCGAGAATCTTCAATTCCCCAGCGTTCCTCCGGATGTTTCTCAGGATCTGCCTCCATCGTCGGTATGGTGTCAATCTGCCAATTGGAAATTCCATCTTTGCTGACGGCCTTAGTAAGATGCGACAATCCACGCCGGTCCTCCACCCGGGCCAACAGCAGTATTTTGTTATGAAAAGTGGTCGCGCCCGGGTTAAACACTGAGTTCACCGTGTACGGCCAATCATTGGCTGTCAAAATAGGGTTCTGCGGATAGCGCTGAAAAAGCTCTAAAAAGGGGCTTTGATCTTTATTTAAAACTGTTTTTTTGTTCAAGTGTAAACCTCCCAGAATAAATTTCGATGCGTCTAACAGTCCGAAAACTGTTAATCGCCAGTTGTCTATAGCAGATCAAGTAACGAATTGTAGATTTCAATTAACCCTTACTAATCAACATGTAATAAATGCATAAACAATCACGGCTAAAATAGTTGCAGCTCCATGACTGCCGTGGTTTATTCACTTTTTACTAAAACAGCGGAAACGATGTAACGATCCGGATAATAGCCGGGAGCATTAAAAGGATAACAGGTGGTCATAGTCAGGATGGCATTTTCAGTTGGTACGATCACTGTTTTATCATCTGCATGCACGATTCGTGTGCCATATATCTGATAGGTGAATATACCGGCTGAGGTTTGCAGAATCAGCAGGTCCCCAATCTTCAAACTACCCATTTGTCGGAAAACCGTCTCGCGGTGTCCGGATAAAACACAATTGTCTTCTTCACCGGGAAGAACGCTTTGGGCGAAATGACCTACCCCTTTCTTCAACTCCTCCACACCTGTTCCCTGGATGACAGGCAGTTCCAGTTTTAAAGCAGGAATGGTCAGAGTACCAATATTATCACCCTGCTCAGGATATACAGGGTAAAGGATTCTATCCGGTGCGGACACTTCAAAGGAAGAATCTGATTTCACCGGCTCTGCAGCAATAGTGGGGGATATGGAAAAACGAATGCTGGTGACTTCAGCAGAATAATCGGACTGTGCCCACATAGTAAACACCGCCCAGGACATACAGCCTATCCCCAGGGCTAAAAAGCCCAGGGATAGGACAGTCAGGCAAAGTTTGCCCCGTGATGTTTTAGCTTTATTCTTCACGGTTTCTTTTTGCCCAGACTACGGCAGAGAATATTAATAAAGCAACCCCGATAAAGATGAATTCATACAAAGAGGTGGCGGTGTTCGGAAGCTGCCCGCCGGTAACAGTGGTTGTCACTACTTGCCCGGCAATGTCATTGTTAGTAATGGTAACGGTTTTATTATCACCGGCGGCTAAAATGATTTTGCCACTGGAATCGCTCCCGCTAAAACTAGCGGTATATCCAGCATAAGCGTCTTCGCTGACTATATAAGTACCCGCAGGCAATGTGTAAGTATTTCCAGGTAATTCAGCACCAGGTGCCGGGCTAGCGGCAATTTCAACACCGTTAATTTTTACGTGCAGCCTGAAATCAGCAGCAACAGCTGTACCAGCATTATCATTAATAACATGCTTAATTACATGGAGGGTGGCCGGTGCTGATGGGGCAACTACCGATGCAATATCATTGTTAGTGATTGTCACGGTTTTGTTATCACCGGAGTTTAAAGTGATTTCTCCGTTGGAATCACTGCTGCCGCTATAACTAGCTGTATATCCAGCATAAGCATCTTCGCTGACCACATAGGTACCCGCAGGCAATGTGTAGGTTTTTCCGGGTGATTCAGAACCAGGCGTCGGGCTGGCGGCAACATCGTCACCGGATGAATTCTTTACATGCAGCCTGAAATCAGACGCAGCTGCGATTGAACCATCATTATTAATTACATGCTTTATTACATGCAGGGTGGCTGTATTTGCTGAATAATCTCCTGATCCTCCTCCGCCTCCACCGCTGACAGCTTTGTCATTGTTAGTAATCGTTACGGTTTTTTCATCACCGGCAATTAAAGTAATACTGCCACTGGAATCACTATCTCCGCTATAACTTGCAGTATATCCGGAATGAGTGTCTTCGCTAACTACATAAGTGCCCGGAGTCAGTGTGTAAATGGTTCCGAATTCATCACCATTTGCCGGGCTGCCGATAACGTCACTGCCGGCAGTCTTTACGTGCAGGCTGAAGTCATCAGCAACTGCTGTGCGACCATTATTATTTATAACATGCTTAATTACATTAAGGGTGGCTGTAGTCGGCGGGGCCTGTGGGGTCTCACAAAAGCCATTTGTAATGGTATTGGTGTTCAGCGTAACCGCGCCATTTCGTGCTAAAAACTGTCCTTGCACTGTCGCACTGTTATTCGCGGTGATGGATTGCAAGGCGAAGATGTGTCCCACGAAATCAGAGTCTGTTCCTAAGGTCGCGGAGCTTCCGACCTGCCAAAAAATTCGGCAGAACCGAGCACCGTTGATGGGATTAATACTACTGTTTGATGCAGTGATTAGCGTAGATTCAGTTTTAAATACGAAGACGCCATCGGGGTCACCCTGGGCGTCGAGGGTGAGAGTGCCGGTGATCTCGAAAGTGCCATCTGCTGAATCGTAAACTCCAGGAATTAAGGTAGTCCCACCAAGCTCAGTGGGGATGGTAGTGACAGGTGTTCTCCCGGCAGCATCATTATAGGCGGTTATCAGGTCAGACTGGGCTTGATCTGCCACAGCATCAGTCAGGTGTAAAGCCCCATTCAATGTTAAGCTGGCACCGGGGGTGTATGCAGTAGTTGGAGCCGGTGACAGGCCAACATCTCCGTTGATGGTGGTCGTTCCGGTATTGGTGATGGCTGAGCCAGCCAAAACCGCAAAATTTTCGGTTGATCCGAGATCAACTGTCGGTTGAGCCGCCGTTATCATGGTTGGGAATGCCATCATAACTGTCAGTATGATTGTTACCATTAACGATACAAATCGTATCTTTTTAAGTGTTTTCATATATTTATTCAATCCTTTCGATTCAAGCTTATCTCTTTATCCCGTTATAATTCTTTAAACAGGGTTTGAGACTAGCACTTCATTAAGACTTTGCTCAATATAGTATTTATATTCCGTAACTTTTTGCACGTAATCATCGAGGTAATAAGAGTCATTATTTTTCATATAAATTCGGCAACCCTCAATTTCTTTTTGTCTGGATAGCAACATCAGATCAAAAACAATTTCATCAGGAAATCCTTGCTCAGTCCAATAGTTTCTAAGATAAGCTAAGTTTTTTATTTCTGCTTTAACGTTATCAATTTGGGTAGCATTGGAATCTTCTATTTGGTGTATTGCCAAAACCAATTCATAAGACAAGTGACTTTCCTCACACATTTTCCAAATATTACGCTGGGTGTCTTCTGACATATTTATCTTATAAATAGGGACTTCATAATCAATAGAAGAGCTTCCCTCTGCCGTTTGAACGGCAGGAGAGAAAACCAATAAAAATAAAATTGGGATGAGAAGCATATACCGTATCAATTCTTTTACATTAAACATTATTTGCACCTTCATCCTTTGGATAACATTTTTTATTGCGATTAGTTCCGCCTTTGGCACTTCATGTCGGCTAAAGTATCCTGTTTCCGCCGATTATTCTTACCAGAACAACAATTATTGCCACCACGAGAAGAATGTGGATAAATCCTCCCACGGTATACGAGGTCACTATACCAAGCAGCCATAAGACTATTAGAATTATTGCTATCGTCCATAACATGCTGCATCAACCTTTCTTTGTTCGTGAATTACTGTTTGCTGGAATATAAAGTGCGATATATTGTCTGGAATATCTCGGCTATAATGTTTAAATAAGTAGTCCACTCCGAAGAGTCTTTCTTGAAAGAAGCCACCGTGCCAATGACTTCAAAACTCAAATTATCTATGGCAGCACTTGCCATTTCGATGCTTCCTTTTGCTGCACCGGTAATGCACTCAACTTCCTGTAAAATTACCGGAACTGAGCTTTTGAGCTTATCTGTGGTCCCTCTGACATTAATGCTGATTTGCTCAAAATTCTCAAAAATTCCCGGCATGGTTTTAATAGTTTTCTCAATAAATTCCTGATTGGTTTCTACCATAGGCCCCAGGACACCAACTGCTTTTTTTATGTTCCAAAGGATAGAAATTAGCAGAATCCCGGCTGCAATTCCTAATGCGCAAACCCAAAAAATCATTAGGTCCAGTAAAGTAAATTGAATTAGCATTGCGCGTTCCTCACTTTACTGATTTTGCGGATTTATTAAGCTCATGTGAAACGTTTTCAACAGTTTTATGAATATCCTTTGAGATTCCGTTATAACCATGTTTAATGTCATCTTTTACATCTTCCGTTTTCTCTTGCACGTCTCTGATGACATTACGTGCATCCTTGGCAGCATGAGCCGCTGAGTCTTTTACCGCTTCGGTCTTCTCCCGGACTAAATCCTTTACGGTCTCAACCTTCTCCTGGGCTGTATCCTTAATAATTTCTACAGTGTTCATGGCTTTATTTTTCATATCTTTTCGTGTCTCCTTTCCCGACTTTGGTGCAATTAAAATACCAGTTGCTAATCCTGCAGCGGCTGCGACGCCTATTCCCACAGCAAACTTCTGCGCTGCTTTTTCCTTCTCTTTCCTTCTTTTCTCCTTGTTTATTAAGTCTAATAAATCTCCTAAAATCATTATGGCAGCCCCTTTTTATTAATTATTTTGCTTTAATGGTTTGCTTTGAATCACAGCAGTTGAACGGAATTATGATCCGGATAATAGCTCGGAGTATTAAAATTATTCTTTATTTCCACCAACCAGCTCCTTTAGTCGCTAATAGCCACTCATCTTATAGATGAACCTGCAGATGATATATAATCAATAAAAGTGGAGACCAAAATATAAGGCAAGCTGATACAAAGCCTCACTTCCAATGGTTCTTGCTGGTAATAGCCAAATAATCTTTGGCTTTCCGGCACAACTATTTTGTGTTTTAGATGGCCCTAAAGTAAGTAATAAAAAGGTCTGAAAGAATTGAATGTCTGAATGAACTGAATGTTCGCAGTATAAGAATTAAAACATAAAAATAATTAAATCTGGTCAGAAATAATTGAATGCTTGAAAGAATTGAGTCTTTTGAAAGAATTGAATGTCTGAAAGAATTGAGTCTTTAGAAAGAATTTGTATGTTAATAAGTATTTGATATTCCAAGTTATTAATCTAAATACATTATATGCCTAATTATAGATAAATACAACGTCGTTTTACTTAATTTTCTGAATTCTTCAGCTTGTTTATGTTTTTACAGTTTTCACTTTGCTTTTCCATTCGAAGTAATCTGGGCGACTGCTTCAAACATTACCTGCTCGATTGCCTTAGGAACAATTACTTTTTCATGCTGGTCATCGGTAAGAGCAATCCCTAAGTAACCGTTATTTAAACATAATTCTAACAAGTCAATGGCATTTTGTCTGGTGATTTTCAGGATCGACGTGGCTTCCGAAATAAAGAATTCCCTGCCGAGATACATTCGGGGTTTTCCTGAATTTCGCAGATAAAAACTATTCACTAAAGAAACTCCCTGAAGCACAAGTGTTTCTATATCTATTGAGCCAATTTTTATCGGCTCCAAACCTAACAACAATTCAAGTGATGTAGCTTCATCTGCATATTCCAATAACGAACTATCCGCCGCAACAAATGCCTCTAAAAAAAACAAATGCACACTTTTCCCATAGTATTTCACCCTGTTCATTAAAGGAATAACATTTTTATCTGCCGAGGTTATGGCATAACAATCTATTTCAGGGAATTTTATCAGCGTTTCCAGCGCATCCAGGCTCAATTCAATGTCACCGGTATATCTGACTATATCGTTATGATGCCTGCTGCTAAAAACATGTTTTGTGGTGACCCTTTTTTTCTGAATCTCCGTCTGTATGCCCGGGACCTTCTCAAAATCTGCATAAGCGCTAAATATTCGCACTTTATCATCCTTATATATATCCCATATTTTATCTATAATGTTCATGGTCATTTCTCCAGTATTTGTTCCGTAGAGGTTCGATAATCCCCAGTAAATATTATCCAGATCCATAAAAGCGGCAACTTGCCTACCCATCTTTATTTCCCCCTAACTCCTCCTGAACTTACCTTTTAATAATTAAACTATAGTTAATAATAACATGAATTTCCCATGTATGTCACTCAAGCCAGAATTAACCTGTTACGATGGCAGTGGATTTTTTTATCTGACTTTGTATTTATAATCGTCAAATTGATGCACCGCAAATACATTCACAGCTCATAAGCAGGCGAATTCAATCCGAGATATACATTTCATCTGATAAGTTATATAATAAATAAAAGGTAAAAATGGTAATTGGTTACTGGTCATCTTTTCTTCTTCTTTTATTAATTCTTTTCTTCTTATTCACCTTCTATTTTTCCGGCAACCCATCTGAACAAGAGGGGTATTCTACTTTCTTTCAATTTCCTTCGTAAGCGCCCAATCAATACAGAAGCCTTAATCATTTACGGCTTTGAGCTGTCTACGAGCAAAGATCCTCGAGAAATTGAAACTTAAGAATTCGGTGATTTTCAGAAGGAGGAGCTACATATGAATGTGCTGAATGTTGGCACCTACTCACCGCAGCAATGTGGAATTGCATCTTTTTCCAAAGATCTGCGGGACAATCTGATGAGATTAGGCGAGCGTATTTCTATAGCAGCAGTGTCCGATCCCCACTATACTTATCAATATCCCCATGAAGTGTCATACGTTTTGCGCCAGACTCAAAAAAGTGATTATGCTAATACGGCAAACGCCGTAAACAGTAATATTGGCATTGATCTGGTGATTGTCCAACATGAATATGGCATCTATGGTGGTGCAGACGGCAACTATTTGTTGGATTTTACCAGCCACCTTAAAAAGCCTTTTGTGCTTGTTACTCACACAGTACTGCCCACCCCCACCGCTAGCCAGAGGACCGTTTTGCGCAATCTATGCCGGCAGGCAACCGCTGTAGTTTGTATGACCGAAACTTCCGCCCTGTTAGCCTCTCAGCTATATGAGGCAGCGTCGGAAAAAGTATATGTTATTCAACATGGCTTACCCCCATTTCCACAGAAAAACCGCTGCCAGTTAAAACGAGAATACGGTTTTGCGGATAAAGATTTGATCACCACCTTCGGGTTGATTGGACCCGGTAAAGGGATAGAAATCGTAATTCGGACATTGCCGGAACTAGTTACACGGCATAGAAACTTAATGTACCTGATTGTAGGCAGGACCCATCCCCTGCTGGTTAAACACGAAGGAGAACGCTACAGAGATATGCTAACGGATCTGGTAATCGATTTGGGTCTGCAGGATCATGTAAGTTTCATAAATCGATTCCTGGAGCCGGAAGAACTTGGGGATTACCTGTACATGACTGACATTTACCTGAGTCCCTATCCACAAATGGGTCAGTCCATCAGCGGAACGCTGGCCTATGCCCTGGGATGCGGAAGGGCCATTGTCTCCACTCCCCATATCTATGCTCAAATGGCAGGGCAAGAACAAAGAGGACTGGTGGCACCTGATACAACGCCTCAATCCCTTGCTAAACTGCTTAATCGAATTTTATCTGAACCAGATCTCAAGCTTAAACTGGAAAAACGCGCCGCAAGTCTGGGGCGAAAAATTAAATGGCCCTATATTGCACAACAATATGCAGTGCTGGGCGAAAGTATTCTCAAATCTTAGGTGAGCGCCATCTTCCCAGTAAAAGAAATCAAATGGGATAAAAACGCAAAATCAGAGAGGCTTGATAATGAAATTACCGCTATATTGTAGCTTGGAAATATAACAGGAGGAAACGAACATGGAAAATAATATTTTAAGAACACTGGATACTAACAACAGTATTCTGTTGCTGGTGGATTATCAACACGGATTGTTTGATGGCATTGAGTCGCACAACTGTACGGATATTAAGAACAACGCCATAGCACTGGCAAAGGGTGCTCAATCACTGGGCATTCTCGCCGTTTTAACTACTTTCCAAGCCGAAGTAAACGGGCCTTTTTTACCCGAGATTGCAACTATCTTACCGGATGCTGAAATTATCAACCGCAAAACACATAGCTTTGATGTTCTTGATAATCCGGAACTGCTAAACGCCTTACAAAACAGCGGCAAAAAGCATTTGGTGCTATCAGGCCTTTGGACCAATATGTGTATGTGCCACACTTCCCTGCACGGCTTGCGGATGGGCTTTGATGTCTTGGGAGTAATGGATGCTACTGGTGCGGAGGCCTTGGAGCCGCATAACGCCGCTCTTTTGCGAATGCTTCAGGATGGTGCCATGTGTACATGTCCCCTGGAAGGATAATGGGGACGGTCGTTTTTTATACTCCACATAGTCATGACCACCCGTGAAACTGGTGGTTTTATCTCTGAAACGTACCCGTCTCGAACTTGCTAAAGCAGATAATGAAAGCGGCGGAGAATCTCCGCCGCCGTGCTTTTTTATTTAACTCCCCGCTATTTTGTTAGTAGTCGATTCAGCCTGATCCACATAACCGCCTACATCACCATCAAGCAAGGCTTCATTATCCTTTTGTCTCTCCTGATTGATCATCCTGGCTTTGGCCTTTGCAGCAGATCCTGAGTCGGTTTTATAAAATCCCGGCCCTTTTAAAACGATTCCCACATTTTTGCTGATCAAACGTTGTACCGGACTGCCGCAAACGGGACATTCAGTCAGCGGTTCTTCACTGATCTTCTGCATTTTATCAAATCGGCCGCATTGGCTGCATTTGTAATCATAAATGGGCATTATTCCTACACCTCTTTTATTCTTTGGTTCCTATATTTATTTATAGCTAATTTAATTTTTTGTCAATGCTTTTTTTAAGTTAAGAGCTGAATGCTCTGTAAAACCATCAATGTCATAATCAGGTTCCAAACTCCGTGAGCAACTGTGGTAACCAGTATACTGCGTGTTTTTTCATAAATATAACACAACCCCATTCCCCCGATGGCCAGGGGAATTGCACGCCACAAATCAAAATGGGCCAGGCCGAAAATGATTCCTGAGATAACTATCCCCCAAGTTGGCCCTAAGTGGCGGCGAAAAACCGGATAGATTATGCCGCGATAAAACATTTCTTCTGAAAGGGGGGCCAGGACAACACCTATAATGACCAGCCAGACAACGGAAGTTTTCTGCGTCAGTTCCCTGAGTATTTCCTCATAAGGCTGGGGCTCCAGATTCGGGTTTAAATAAGCTATGGGGATACTTAAAAGAAATACGATCATTAAAAGCAGGATTCCTCCGCCAACACCATAATACAGCAGTTCCTTTTTGGCTGGTACTTTAAAGCCCAGATCCCTGAAGCTGGCTTTGTTTACCACTATTGCAAAGACATAGATCAAGAGTACTGTAACGAAAAATTGTACTAAAAAAGCACTGATAAAAAAGGTGGATTCGTTATAAGGAATACCCCATGTAAGCAATAATGCTGCAAATTCCTCCTGCCAGGCGACGAAGAGAATACTGGAAACCATGATTCCCAAATAAATCAATATGATTTCCACAAACCCCCACTGCGGCCTTCTGTCTATTAGCAATCTTTCTCCTCCTCGATCTGTTTGGATTAAACGACGATTTCCTTCCCCTATATTTTAAAAAAATATCAGACTGGCAAGGACCAGGAATGAATGGGTGAAAAATAACATGGCACTCAATCTTTCCACACGCCATATAAATATTTGTTTTAATACGATGGTTCCGGCGAAAAACCTGATAAAATTCATGATCAGGCTGAACAGGTGAAGTGTCTCCAGCATTATGAAGGCGCCGGTAAATGTGATAAATAACAGATTATCTACCACCAGCAGGGTAAGTACGAAATAGGCGATTTCCAGGGCTACGGACAAAATGACCAAAATCCGTACCGTCCTACGGGCTGCTGCACCGGTTTCAATCATCCAGCCGGCAAAAGCCGCCAGCATTTCCTGTTCAAAATCCCGCTGACTGCCTTTGATGATTTGTACAAAGTAAAGGCTGTACACGATAAAAATTATTCCGGCGAAAATACCTAAAACTACAGTCAATATTCACTGCCTCCTGTGGATGGTTATACGCTTTTTTGTTGGAACAATATCTTTTCCCGGGCTGCTCTGATCTGGTTCACCACAAATTGACGGTCCTCAGGACGATGGACATAATCCAGATGGTCCACCTGCAGAGTCAGCAAGTGGCCTTTGAATTCCCGGTAATTATTTTCATAAAATTTATTCAGTGTATCCCAGTATTCTCTTTCCACATCGATTTCATCCTCGCGGCCCCGCTTATGTATGCGGCGAATGGCTTCATCAGTATTGACGCGCAGATAAACCAGGAGCTTGGGAGGTTCCACATGTTCCAGCATGGTATGAAGCAGATTATTGTAAACAGCATACTCTTCAGGCAGCATATATCCATATTCCAAATACATGCGGGCAAATATCTTGTCGGAGTAAATGGACCGGTCCATGACCGCATTGCCTATTTTCATGGCCTGGCGGTACTGTTTAAAACGGTTGGTCAAAAAATTTGTCTGCATGGGGAAAGCCCACTTGGGACGATCGTGGAAAAATTTGTGCAGCAACCGGTTTTGATCTTCAAACATTTCATTAAATGGCTTAAGCTTAAATTCTTCACATAAAATTTTGACCAAACTTGATTTGCCTACCCCTGTAACCCCATCAACAACAATTTCCACATTGCTGGCATTTTCCAAATCACCCTTCTCCCTTCACCATAACATCCCATAAAGAACTTCTATCCCCAACACAAGAATTCCAACCTGGTTTTTGTTTTATCTTTGGTCTGTTAAAATAGGATAAACCTTAATATTATAGGGTAAGCCATAAAATAATACTACCGCAAAAGGCAAGAGAGGTCTAGTTTAAACTTACACCTGTGAAGCAGGGTACTGTCCTGCACCAGCAGCAAGGAGGATGGGAAAATGTTGTTTTCACCGATAATCATCGGTAATCTTACCCTGAAAAACCGAATTATTATGCCGGCCATCGACTTAGGTTTCTGTCCGGATGGCATGGTCAACAAACGGATGATCCAGTTCTACCGGGAAAGGGCCCAGGGTGGTGCCGGGCTCATCATGGTCGGCGGTGCAGCAATCGATACATCCGGTATTTACGGCGGCTTTACCGCCATCAGTGATGATACGATGGTCGAAGGCCATCAGGAACTGGCCAGTGCCATCAAAAAAGCCGGAGCCATTCCCGGGATCCAGTTGTTTCATTCCGGACGCTATTCCTTTGCTTACGTAAATGGCGGCCAAGTGGTTGCTCCCTCCCCGGTGCCTTCCAGATTGACCGGGCATGTGCCCCGTGAATTGACAATAAGTGAGATCAAGGATTTAGTGATTGCCTTCGGGGAGGCGGCGGTAAGAGCACAAAAGGCCGGTTACCAGGTAATCGAGGTCATCAGCAGTGCCGGATATCTGATCAATCAATTTCTCTCTCCCCTGACCAACCGGCGGGAAGATGAATATGGCGGATCCTTTGAGAACCGAATGCGTTTCGGTCTGGAGGTTGTCCGTACCATCCGCAGCCGGGCAGGTTCTGAGGCAGTATTAAGTGTACGGCTGGGGGGCAGTGATTTTATGCCCGGATCAAACACCTGGCGGGAGATGTCTGTCTTTGCGGCAGAACTTGAAAAGGCCTCTGTTAACATGTTAAATGTCACCGGCGGCTGGCACGAAGCCGGTATCCCCCTGATCCAGGCTGAGGTTCCCCAGGGAGGCTATGCATACCTGGCCGGTAAAATAAAAGAAAAGGTTTCTATTCCCGTTGCCGCAACCAACCGGATCAATGACCCCCGGACTGCCGAAAAAATCCTTAATAACGGTCAGGCAGATTTGATTTCAGTAGCAAGGGGTTTTTTAGCTGATGAACACTGGGCTGTAAAAGCCTCAAAGAGGCCCGAAACCATTAGGCGCTGCATCGGCTGTATGACCTGTCTGGAGCAGATCTTAAACCATGAAATGACAAACGTAAGCGGTGTTTTATGTGCCATCAATCCCCGCTGCGGTTTTGAAACAGGCAGAGTGATTAAACCCGCTTTGGAAAGTAAAAAGGTTTTAATCATCGGCGCCGGTCCGGCAGGCCTGGAAGCTGCCCGGGTGACTGCGTTGCAGGGACATCATGTAATGATCTGGGAGAAAAGCGACAGGATCGGCGGGCAGTGGAACATTGCCCATATCCCCCCTGGCAAAGAGGAATTTGCTTCCCTGACTGCTTATTATAAGAATGTTCTTCCTCTCTTAGGCGTAGAAATCGCCTTTAACAAGGAAGCTGATTTGACAGCAGTGAAGGCGGAAGAGGCCGATCATATAATCGTGGCCTCCGGGGCCCGGCCTGCAGAGTTGAAGCTCCCTGCAAATGAAGATGCGTATGTGATCAATGCTTGGGATGTTTTATCGGAAAAACCCCTTATTGGCAAGAAAATCGTAGTGGTAGGGGGAGGTTCTGTGGGCTGTGAAACCGCCGCTCATATTGCTGAAATAGGAACCATAGATGCTTCCACGGTACGCTTTATGATGCTGAACCAGTCAGAAGACCCTGAAACCATCAGAGAACTGATGACCCGCGGTACTTATAATGTCTCCATCATTGAGGCCATGCCGCGACTGGCAACAGACATGGTCAAAGGAATGCGCTGGACGGTGATCAAACACCTGAAAACCATGGGTGTGGGTATCCATATGAATACTTCGGTCAAAGAGATCACCGCTGACGGGATCAGAATTATCAAAGAGGGCAGGGAAGAACTGATAAAAGCTGATACAGTGGTAATAGCAATAGGCAGTAGATCAGAGCAGGCTCTTTATGAAGAACTTAAGGAGAATCTTGACAACGTCATCCTTCTGGGTGATGCGGTGCAGCCGGGAAAGGTGATGGATGCCATTCACAGCGCCTTTACTATAGTGAACGATCTGTAGTTGACAGTGGGGACGTACCCGGATTGCCTGTGCCCCGGAGGGGTATCAAGTTTTTGTTAGTTGGTTAGGTTTTTGTAGCGGCGCGTGTTGTGCCTGTGCCCCGGAGGGGTGCGCGCCATAAAATATTGCGTTTCCGTTCGTAGCGGCGCGCGTAATGCCTGCCTGTGCCCTATAGGGTATGACCCGGAGGGTTATGCCCTATAGGGCACAGGCAGGCAGGCAAGCAATACGCACGCCCCTACGCCTATTCAACCTTCCAACTTTCTACTTTCCAACTGTTCGCCTCACGCCTTTACAGCTTTCCGTTCATATCTGCTACAGCCTGGTGCAGGTCAGCCACCAAAATATAGTCTGCCATGGTATTTATTGAGGCATTTTCATCTGTGTTTACAGAGACAATGGTTTTCGCATCCCTGATTCCCACGGTAAACTGTACCTGTCCGGATATACCCAGTAAAACGGCCAGTTTAGGCTTGCAATTTTTGCCTGACAAGCCGATAATCCTTTCTTCTGACAGCCATTTTTTATCAGTGGCTACCGGTTTGCTGCAGGCTACTTCCCCGCCCAGTTTTTTCGCCAATTGTTCAATCATGGGCAACTGGCCGGCGTCATTTAATCCCTGGCCTACGGCAACAATTACTTCCGCTGCTTCTATGTCTACATCGTCACCGCTTTTTGCTTTTACTTCCAAAAGTTTTACAGTGGCGTTGGGTATATTAACCTGAATCGCTTCCATACTTCCTCCGGCACCGGTTGCTGCTTCAAAGGTGCGGGGCATAACGGCGATCACTTTTTTATCTGTGGTAATGGTCTGGACTGCTACGGTTGCACCGCCCAGAGCATTGCGCTGGCACTTAATCTGACCATCTTCTATTTTGATGCTGCTTACATCTGTCAGGCAGCCTGCCCCCATGATCTGGGCCAGTCTTCCCGCCAGTTCCTTGCCCCGCCGGTTGGAAGTCAAGAGCACCGTATCTGTGCCAGCCTTTTCCGCAGCCTGGGCAACTGCGGCTGCAACCGCTGCTACATCGGCTGATACCACCGCTTCATTATCGATCTTCAGCACCTGGGCACCGGCGTTTGCCAGCACCTGGGCCTGTTCTTCATTGTTAATGGTTACAGCTTTGACCTCAGCCGCTCCCAGGCTTCGGGCAGCAGTAACCAGTTCCAGGGCAAAATTATCCTGATCACTGTATATCAGTATTGCTGTCATTCTCATTACCTCCCGATCAAAGCTTCACTGGTGAGGGCTTGTATAAGCTCATCAACACTTTTGACGACTACCCGTTTGCGTTGTGTTTCAGGGGCCAGATTGCTTAAGGTGTCTGTTTTGGCGTTTTCCAAATCAAGATTTAATTCGTCCGGCTCCACGATTTCCTTAGGCTTCCTGCCAGCTTTAAGGATCTGGCTCACTGAAGGTATCCGTGGTTCGTTGATTCCTGCTATAACGGTTACTACTGCCGGTAATGTTACTTCCACTACTTCTTCGCAGTTTTCCAGGGAACGGGTCACAACTGCTTTGCCCTCCCCTACTTCGATAGCGCTGGCATAACCTACCTGGGGCAGGTCAAGGATCGCTGCCACCCGGGATCCTACCTGGCCGGAATAATTGTCACCGCTGCCTTCCCCGAAAAGGATCAGGTCCGGTTTATCTTCCATCTGCTTTAGGGCTGCAGCCAATACTTCTGCAGTAACACTGCTTTCGGCATTTTTCAATGCATCATCCAAGACCAGATAACATTGATCTGCTCCTGCTGCCAGGGCTTCTTTGACGGTATCCTCAACATTCTCATCGCCGGCAGAAAGGACTGTCACCTGGGCTTCCAGCTGCTCTTTAATGGCAACTGCAGCTTCCAAGGCGTTTTTGTCGATAGGCCCCAAAGTCAAAGGCACATCTTCAAAAACCGGCTGACGATTGCGTATTCTTATCTGCTGTAAATCGGGAATTTGTTTCATCGCCACCACTATGTTCACTTTTTTTACCTCCCGTTCAATATTTTTAAAAACCTACCCAAAACGAAACTGTACCCCTGCCCCGCCATCGGGATAGTTCCACTCTAATAGCTCCGGGCCGCAGGCCAGGCGGCAGGTGCCGCATTCCAGGCATCCGTCTATGGTAAGTTCCACTTCACCGTTGTCATTTACACTATAAAGCCCGGCGGGACATACCAAGACTGCTTTTTTAAGCTGCGGGTCTTTTTCTCTGCCTTCTTTGATATTGATATGACGATGCTCACTATGCTTGAAAACATTGCGGCCCAGTTTTTCTTTTAACCCTAATACTTCGCTCATATCTTCATCACCTTCCTTTTATACACATCT
>LSQX01040303.1_pt1 | contig 29486 bp, 31 predicted proteins | sample 654561 | NCBI WGS metagenome assembly LSQX01 (sample SAMN04489861, study PRJNA283612) | anaerobic digester metagenome | isolation source: 4 biogas reactors fed with cattle manure at either 37C or 55C with and... | place: Denmark: Kongens Lyngby | collected 2014 | reverse complement strand
TGATATATCAGTTATGAGTGAGGTATATTATGAAAGTTAATTTTGGTGGTAATCCTGTAGAGCTTGAAGGGAGAGTTCTCCACCTTGGGGATAAGCTAGAAAATTTTAGTGGTGTTAAAAACGACCTATCGACCTTTAATCTGAGTGACCTTAAAGGGCGCAAGTTAATTTTAGCTGTCCCCTCTCTCGACACTCCCGTTTGTGACTTTGAAGTGCGTCGCTTCAATGAAGAAGCAACTAAGATTAGTGACGTTTCGGTAGTGGTGGTCTCCATGGACCTCCCCTTTGCCCAAGCTAGATGGTGTGGAGCCGCTGGAGTTGAAAATGTTTTGACCGTCAGCGATTTTAGGGAGCGAGACTTCGCTCAAAAAAGTGGCACCTACCTCTCAGGCATCGGTCTTTTAGCGAGAGCTCTCTTCTTATTAGATGAGGAGAATAGGGTAACCTACCTAGAGTATGTAGATGAGGTGACCGCCCACCCCAACTACAGTGCAGCCCTTGAAGCTGCGCGATCCTAATTTTACTTACTTCGGCTTCGTCCCAGAGGAGTTAAGGTACTCTGGGATTTTTATTCTCTAAACTTGAAAAAGGTTGCAAAGACAACTACAGTATAGCCATGAGTATAAGGGTTTTGTTCTTAGGCGAGATTGTGGGTAATAGTGGCCTCTTGGCCCTCAAAGAGGGGCTGAAACCCCTCTGTGCAAAAGAGGGGATCGATTTTGTGGTCGCCAATGGTGAGGGGACTACCGGAGGCTTTGGCATTGGTAAGAACCACGCCTTAAGGCTCCTAAAGCTGGGGGTAGATTTAATAACCACCGGTGAAAAAACCTTCTTCAAGAAAGATATGGTGGGCCACATTAAGACTAACTCCAAGATATTGAGACCCGCTAACTACCCCAAAGGGACACCTGGAAGGGGCTACGCCATCTACAAAATTGGGGAACACAAAGTCGCTTTCATAACCCTCTTAGGGAATGCCGACTTCCCCCGCACCCATTTGAGCAACCCTTTTTTGATGGCCTCCTCATTAGTTGAAAAGCTTAGAGAGGATACTCCCCTTATCTTCGTCCAATTCCACGCCTCAACCACTGCCGAAAAGCAGGCCATGGCCCACCACCTAGTGGGGAAAGTTTCGGGGGTTATTGGGACTCATAGTAAAGTGCTCACTGGTGATGCCACCCTATTAGGGGGGGCAACTGCCATGGTCACCGACAACGGCCGTTGTGGTAGTAGTCAAAGTGTAGGGGGCTTTCTCCCCCAAGTGGAGATTAAGCGCTTTATAACCCAAATTCCCAGTAGAAGCGAAGATTCATCGACGAAACTGCAACTTCAGGGTGTCATTGTTGATGTTGATGAGGAGGGTAAAGCCCAGGCTATCACCCTCGTGAGAGAACCAATTACCGCCACAGAGAAGGGAGCATAGGAGAAGGGAATATGTACGAACAAGCTTCGGTTGTTTCAATAGAGGAGAATGGGATGGTGAAGGTGACCTGTGGTAGCAGCGCCTGTAATAGCTGTAAATCGAGTACCTTCTGTTCCACTAAAGATCGTGAGTTTACCGCCTACAACAAGACAGGGTCTCCCCTTAGCGCTGGCGATGTTGTTGAACTCTACCTCCCACCAGGGAAGACTGTCTTTGCGGGGTTTATTGCTCTGTTGCTTCCCGTCCTCCTCTTCCCATTAGGCTACTATCTCCCCACTATCTTGAAAATAAATGTGAGTGAAGGAATCCAAATCTTGTTTGGCTTAGGGGGTATTGCTTTGGGCTTCTTATTGGGACGCCTCTTCTCTAAAGTTAAGGGGCGAGAATATATTCCTGAAATTACCCGTATCGTAGAGGAGGAGAGCCAAGTTGAAGAGTAGAGCTATTAAAGTTTGCCTCACCCTACTCCTCACTATTACACTAGTTGCCTGTTCTTTCTCTTCGGGCGAGGTTAATAACGGCCGCCCTGCTGAACACCCCGATATGGAGTTGATAAAAAGCCGCTATCTCTTCTCAAAAGAAGATATTCGTCCTATTGAAATCGAAGCTGATAAAATAGAGCTCTACAAAGATTACGACAAAGCCTACATAACTAGTGGCTCTTTTAGACAACACGACAGCGAAAGGGTGCTCCTCTTCTCTGGCTCCTTTAGCGAAGCTGAGATTGACACCGACTCCAACAACCTTGAGATGAGGGGGGCGGTAGAGATTGAAAACCAACAAGAAAACTTCACCATCTATGGGGAACACTTAACTTGGAACAATAGCGATAAAATTGTCACCAGCGAAGGCGATACTTTAGTAACCCTAATTAAGGATGGTCATGATATACTCGAGGGTGTCGGTTTTACCGGCTACCTAGAGAGCTCAACCTTTGAGTTCTTAAGGATGGAAAGGGGGCATCTCCACTATGATTAGGCGACTACAACTGGTACTTATCCTCTCACTCTTCCTCTCCCTCCTCTTTGGGGGCGAGCCAATCTCCTTTAAAGGGGGCTACACTCGAGCTGTAATGCGCGAAGGTCAAGAGACAATTCTCTTATCACAAGGGGCGAGTGTCTCTTCAGGGAGTATCAATTTTGAGGCCCAAACAATTGAGTTGATTGGTCCCGAAGCTCGCTACCTCGTGGGGAACGGCGCTGTTAAAATTACCGATTCAGCCAATAATATTATCATTAACTCAACTGGGATAAGTTTTGACCGCGAGAGTGAACAACTCCTCGTCGATGGGTGGGTAGAGGTGCAAGACCTCAACAATGAGATTATAGCGACCGGTGCCTACCTCGCTTATGACCGCTCTGAAGGGATTTTAAAGATCCAAATTGCTGCCAAACTCCTCCACCATACCGATTCGGGTCCCATGGTGTGCCGTGCCGATACAATTGAGTACAACCGTGAAACTAGAAAACTCTCCCTGATTGGCAACTCTGTCGTGGAGTGGAAAGGGGATGTCTACCGTGCCTCCTCAACCACAGTCGACCTCGATAGCGAAGAGATTGAGATGGAGGGGAACATTAAGGGAACGGTACATGGTTAGAGCAACACTCCAAGCTGAAAATCTTAAGAAAAAATATGGGCGCAAAACAGTTGTCAAAGATGTCTCGCTCCAGATGGAGTCGGGCCAAATCATAGGACTCCTAGGTCCCAACGGAGCGGGCAAAACAACGATGTTCTACATGATTGTCGGCTTTATAAAAGCTGATGGTGGACGCATCTTGCTCAATGGACGCAATGTGACCACCCTTCCAATGTATAGCCGCTCCCGCTTAGGTCTCTCCTACCTCCCCCAAGAACCCTCAATATTTCGCAAGCTCTCCGTTGAAGACAACCTAAAGCTGGTCATTGAGACCCGTGACGATTTAACTAGGGGAGAGAAAAAAGAGAGCATTGAGGCCCTTATTGAGGAGTTTGGTCTTCAAGGGGTGCGCAAACAATATGGCTACACCCTCAGTGGAGGGGAGCGGCGGAGAACCGAAATTGCCCGCGCCCTGGCCAGTAACCCCCTCTTTTTGCTCCTTGATGAACCTTTTGCCGGTATCGACCCTAAGGCGGTCTACGAGATTAAAAAATTGATTAAATCCCTCGCAGAGAGGGGGATAGGAATTTTACTCACCGACCACAATGTGCGAGATACTTTGGAGATTACCCACCAATCCCTCATTATCAACGAAGGGGAGATCTTAGCGAGTGGCAAACGAAGCGACCTACTCCAGAATGAGGAGGCCCGTCGCATCTACTTTGGAGACGATTTTAGCAATGAAGGTGGGCTCACATGAACCCAACTTTGGGGCTCCAGCAAACGCTAAAGCAGCAACTGACCCTCTCTCCCCAACTGATTCAAACTTTTGAAATTTTAGCGATGAACACCCTCGAGTTGCAGCAGAAGATCAAGAGTGAGGTGGAACAAAACCCAGCCCTCGAAATCCCATCTGAAAGGGGTTTCTCTTTAGAGAGAATTAGCGACCGAGAGGGGCGCAAAAGAGTAGAAGACGACTATAGTGATTCTGTCCCCTATCGCTCTAGCCATCGCCCAAATGTGCGCCTCTCCTCCTACTACGACCAAGAGGCTGCTGACCGTAACCAACAATTTCTAGAGGGGGTCTTAGCTCGGGGGGAGACTCTCCAAGAGCACCTCTTAAGGCAACTGGGACTCCTGCGCCTCACGAAAGAGGAGTGTGAAGTGGGGGCCCTCCTTATTAGCAACCTCGATGAACATGGGTTTCACAAAAACCCACCCCACGAATTGATTAAAGAGGGCGATGAGCCACTCTTAGAAAAGGTTCTGCCAATTATCCAAAGCCTCGACCCAGTGGGAGTGGGGGTGAGTGACTTTAGAGAATCTTTAATAGTCCAAGCCAAAGGTGACCAGTTGAGCCAAGAACAGCTCGACCTCTTTACCAAACTGGTCAACGAGTGCCTTGAACAGGTGCGGCTAAAGAAATATAGCGAGATTGCCAAAGAGCTCGAAATTGAGCCAGAGAGGGTTGAACTCCTTGCCGACTACCTTAAAGGGCTTAACCCCTACCCCGGACACCTCTACTCGAGCAGTGAAACCCAATATGTGATTCCCGATTTGATGATTAGGCGCATTGGAGGGAAGTTGCAACTAAAGCTCAACCGAGAGAATGTCCCCACCCTCTCAATCGACCCCAACTTCTCCTCCCTTGAAGGGGACCCTCGCGACAAAGAGTATAAAAAGACCACCTCTTATATCTCCCAACAAATAAGGGCGGCCAAACAGCTGATTTCCCAAATTGAGATGCGTAGCGACACCATTGAACGCCTCGGCCTTGAGCTTTTTGAGATTCAAAATGAGTTCTTCCTCAAAGGCCCCCGTTACTTAAAACCCCTCACCTACCGCGATGTGGCTGAGAAGCTCGACCTCCACGAGACAACTATCTCGCGGGCGGTGCAGGGGAAGTACATCGACACCGACTGGGGGATTATCCCTCTAAAGGAGCTCTTTAGTTCAGCCCTTCCTAAAGATAAGGGGGAGGTCTCCAAACGGGCCGTAATGGAGATGGTGCAAGAGATTATCGATGGGCACACCGGGGAGCGCCCCCTCTCTGATCAGAAGATTGCCGATATCCTCAATGAGAAGGGGATAAAAATTGCCCGCCGTACCGTTGCTAAATATCGTAATGAGTTGAATATTGACCCCTCTTTCATCCGCGAAAGCTAATCCATTCTATTTGACTTTTACCACCTACACCCTTATTCTTTTTATAGAACACTTCTCAAGGAGGCCCTATGAACGTAGAAATCAAAGGAATCCGGTACAACGTAAGTGAGGCAACACAAGAGTTTTTCGACAAAAAACTACAGAAGCTTGCATTTGCTGAAAACTTCATCCACAACTTAACTATCTCTGTCACTAGAGAGAGTATTGGTCAAGGATTTCACCTCGACGGTAAAGTCCACTTCTCTTGGGGACTAGTTAAGATGGTGAGTACCGACAGTTATGAGCTGTATGAAGGTATTGAGCTCTTAGTCGATAAGTTGGAAGCAGTCGCCCGTAAAGAGAAGGGGAAGATCCAAGACCACTCATAGTAGTAGTTACTTTATAACAGCTGCCCTAGGACTCCTAGGGCATTTTTGTCCCCTAATAAGGGGTAACTACTCAACAAACGCTTACCTTAATTTTTGTGATGTGTTATAGTTCTCGAGGAGAAGTTATGATTGAATTTTCCATTTTAGATTTGCTAGATCTCGACTTGAAAGAGCACAACCACCTCCAACTCACCTGCATTGCGGGGCGTGGTGGCCTCTCTAGAAAAATCACCTCCTCCAATATTAGCCGCCCGGGGCTCCCCCTAAGTGGCTTCTTCGACCAGTTTAGCCACGACTCAATCCAACTCTTTGGACGGGGGGAGCAGCAATATTTGGAGAAAAAAGGCGATAGTGCCACCCTAGAGCGCTTCTTCGCCTACCCTATCCCCACCTGTATCTTCTGTAGCGGAGGGGAGCCCAACCCCCTCTTTATTGAGCTTGCTGAAGGCTCAGGGTGCTCAATCCTCCAAACGCCCCTCTCTTCGGGCGAGCTCTCTAGAGCTCTTATTCAACTCCTTGATGAGGTGTTTGCCCAAACTATCACCATCCACGGAGTTTTAGTAGAAGTTTTTGGGGTGGGGGTACTCATCACTGGTAAAAGTGGTGTCGGTAAAAGTGAGACAGCCCTTGAATTAATTGAGAGGGGCCACCGCCTCATAAGTGACGATACCGTAAAGTTGCGCAACATCGGGGAAACCCACCTCATCGGGAGTGGCAAGAACCCACTATTAGCCCACCATATGGAGATTAGAGGATTGGGGATTATCAACATCGCCAACCTCTATGGGGTGGGTTCAATTAGGGAGCGCAAACAGATACAACTCTTAGTCCACCTCGAAGAGTGGGACTCTACTAAGGACTATGACCGCTTAGGAGAAGAGATCTTTGAAACCCTTTTGGGAATAGAGATCCCCAAGGTGGAGATTCCGGTAAAGCCAGGACGCAATATTCCAATTATAATAGAGACAGCAGCCCGCAATGAACGGTTAAAGATGATGGGGTACTATTCGGCCAAAGAGTTTGATCAAAACGTCTTAAAGTGGCTCGAAAGTGAATCGACTAAAAACCTCTACTACAGAGACGAGGAGACGTTTTGACGATGGTGCGAATTGAAGTTGAAGTGATGAACGAGGCCGGAATACATGCTCGTCCGGCAGCTATGCTTGTGAAGGTGGCTAATCGTTACCAATCGGAGCTCCTGATAGAGAAGGACGATATGAAGATAAATGGGAAGTCGATTATGGGGATTATTACATTGGGGGCAACCCACAAAAGTCGCCTCACAATCTCTGTCGAGGGTCCCGATGAGGAGGAGGCAGCTAGTGCCATCAAACAACTCTTCCTCAACCGATTTGAAGAGTAGGAGGCTTGGATGAAAAAACTAACCCCGAGGCAAGCAGAGGTGCTCGAATTTATAAAAGAGTATATCGAAGAGAACTCTTATGCCCCCGCCGTTAGAGATATCGCCAGATACTTTGAAGTCACCGTAAAAGCGGCTCACGACCACTTGAAAGCCCTCGAAAAAAAGGGGGCAATTCGCTCCTCTCAAGGAATTAGTCGTTCGACCGAAGTGATTGGATTTCAACCACAATCTAAAGAGACCATCGCTATCCCTGTCTTGGGGGCGACAGCTGCCGGGCTTCCCATCTTAGCTGAGGAGAATAAAGAGTACGACCTCCACCTCCCCGCTAACATGATTGAGGCTAAAGGGTCCTACTTCGCCCTCCATGTAGAGGGAGATAGTATGGTCAATGCCGGAATCCTGGATGGAGACTTAGCGATCATCCGCCAAACTCAAGTAGTCAACAATGGAGAAATTGTTGTGGCTCGGGTGGGGGACGACAACCACGTCACCTTAAAGAAGTTTTACCTCACCCCTTCGGCTATCGAACTCAGACCGGAGAATCCTAAGTATGGGTCGATCATATCTAAAGATGTCACCATTCTAGGGAAGCTCCACCTTATAATCCGCGACTATGGCCTCTAGTAAGCGCGTTTACCTCCTTTTAGGGCCTGAAGCGGGGGAGAAGGGAGAATTTCTCAAGGGGATTCAGTCCTCACTTGAGAGAGAGTTCAACTCTCAAATTGAGACCTACCGCTTCTACGCCTTTGAGACCAAAGAGGGGGAGATTGTGGGGGCCCTTCAAAACAACTCCCTCTTTGCCGACCATCGCCTTGTAATCTTAAGCCAAGGCGAAGCGTTGGGAAGTGACCAAATTAAAGAGCTGGTCGCCTATCTTAAAACTCCGAGTGAGAGTGCCACTCTGGTTATTATGAGCGACGATACATTTATCAACTCTAAAATATCCTCCCTAGTACCTAAATCGGAGACGAAGATCTTCTGGGAGATGTTTGATAACCGTAAAGCCGATTGGCTCAAGGGGCGCTTCAGCCGAGGAGGAACTGCCATTAAGGGCGACGCCATCGACCTACTCTTAGAGTTGGTTGAGAACAACACCCAAGAGTTGGGCAATGTTGCTGAGCAACTAATCACCTACGCCCGCAGTGAACAAATTGAGGTGATCACTTCCCAAAGTGTCGAACAGTTTATCCAACACACCCGACAAGTGAGTGTCTTCTCCCTCTTTGACTCCATTGCTATAGCCGATTACCCCAAAGCTGTTGAGACCCTCCACCACCTCTTTAACGACTCCCAAAACCACCCCATCTCAATTTTAGCTACCCTGATTTGGCAGTTACGTCGCCTCGTCTCTCTCCAAGAGCTCCTCGCGGAAGGACTCTTCTTTGAGGATGCACTTAAGGAGGTGAGTGTCATGGGAAAGGAGGCCCCCATAAAACGGCGACAAGATATCTCCAACTACGGGGCAGCTGTTAAGAACTACACATTGGAGCAAACCCACACTATAATCGCCCGCCTAGGGGAGGTAGACCTCCTCCTCAGGGAGATGCCCAACGACTACAGTATGCTCCTCTTTGAACGTCTCTTGGCAACTATTATCGTTAAAAAAGGGGCAAAGAGTCCCTCTTTTCCCTTCCTCTCCCTAATTAGAGATGCAAAGTTTTAATAACCCGCTGTGCCACCTTTAAGGGGACTTTAGCCAATCGGGCAATATCTTCGGGGGGTGTCGCTAAGAGGGCCTCTAGAGTACCGAAAGTTTGCATTAAACGCTGACTTCGCTGTGGCCCCACCCCATCAATCGACTCCAACAAGGTAAAAGCGGCCTCCTTGGAGCGTTGTTGAAGGTTGAGTGAGGTGGCAAAGCGGTGGGCCTCATCCCTAATAGCTTGGAGCACTTTAAGGGCTTGTGAACTCTCATCTAAACGCAGTGGAGGGCGCTCATCTGGGAAGTGGACCTCTTCAAACTCTTCAGCTAAAGCGACCAGAGGGATTTCATCCAACCCCAACTCCCATAAAACTTCCTTGGCAGCGTTAACCTGCCCCTTCCCCCCATCAATCAAGATTAGATTAGGCAGGGGACTCTCCTCTTTAATGAGGCGGGTGTAGCGACGAGAGACCACCTCCCTAATAGCCCCGTAATCGTCCACCTTTCCCCCTAGTGAGCGGATATTGTAACGCCGGTAGTTTTTCTTATCGGGGCTCCCCTCCCAGAAAGAGATAAGAGAGGCAACGGTGTGCTTCCCCTCAAGGTGGGAGATATCGAACCCCTCAATCCTTTGAGGGAGACTCTCAAGGTTGAGCACCTCCATCAGCTCCTCAAGGGCCTCGGGGTTCTCGCGACTCTTGAGTCGCTTCTCAACATCGCGCGCTGCATTCTCACCCGCCATCCTCAATACCCGGTAGTGCCTCCCCTCGGTCGGGAGGGAGACCTCAGTGGGCCATGAGAAGTTCTCTTTAAAGAACTTTTGGATAAGGGGTAAATCAATTTCGTGGGAAACAAAGAGGTGTTGGGGGATATTCCCCCCGTCGCTGTAGTACTGCACTAAAAAGTGGAGGAGCGTTTCGGTCTCATCACCAAAGGTTTCAGCGCGGTAGAGGGCTTTACCCATCAATCGCCCCTCTCTAATTTGCATGATTGAGACGGTAGCGAGGTGCATCCGCATCTCACAGGCAGCGTAGTCACGGCTCTCCACCGAGAAATCTTCTACCTGTTGTACCTGTAAAACGCTCTCTAGGGCCCTTAGAAGATCCCGTTTCTCACTTGCCAGTTCAAACTTAAGCTCTTTGGCAGCCCCTTCCATCTCCTCGCGCACTTGATTGATTAGGGCTTCATCTCGCCCCTTTAAAAAGGAGCGCACCTTGTCGATATAGGCCCCATACTCCTCTTCACCCACTAGGCCGGCACAAGGTCCACAACAGCGCCCGATGTGGTAGTAGAGGCAGGGGGAGTAGCGCTTCTTCATGGGGGTACTACACTTGCGTAAGGGGAACATCCGATCGATTAGTTCAAGGTAGCGGTCTAAGCTCTTCACATCGGGATAGGGGCCGTAGTACTCAGAGCCATCTTTTATGACACGGCGAGTCTTGAAAACTTTAGGGAACTTCTCTTTAGTTATCCTAATGAGGGGGTAGCTTTTGCCATCCTTGAGGGAGATGTTGTAGTGGGGATTGTACTTTTTTATAAGGTTATTTTCGAGAACGAGCGCCTCGTACTCGTTGCCCGTGATGATGAATTCGATTGAGGCAATCTTAGCGACTAAGAAGGTTGTTTTAAGGTCTTTCCCCTTGGAGAAGTAGGAGGTGACGCGATTGTGGAGGTCTTTCGCCTTCCCCACATAGATCACCTTCCCATCTAAATTCTTCATCAGATAGACCCCCGGGAGGTGGGGCATCGCTCTGGCTTGCTCTCTAGGGCTCTCAATCATAACGCTTTAGCATACTCTTCGATTGATGAAATTGCAATAATAGCGCTACAATGGCCCCATGGAGAGTAGCTTAACCCACCTCTATCCCCTCTTCTCTAAACTAGAGCCAAGTGACCAAAACTTCTTGAGCTCCCTCTTTGAGAGGTACCACTTCTCTTACCAACAAAAGCGCCTCTTAATTGAGATTGCCCGCGACCTGTGGTTGTGGCAGCACCCCTCTATAAGGGAGCTGTGGGACGAAGATGTAGAGGGAGAAGGGAAGGTTAAAACCAGAAAGATGGTTGCCACTCTTGAAGCTAAAGTAGACCAACTACGGCAACAACCAACCGATTACAGCGACTTTAAGCCCCTCAAGAGGCGCGAGAGACGCACTATAAACACTAAGCAATTTGAGAGTGAACGCCTCTTGGGGCGTTGCCCCTGCCCCCCTGAGGGGGAACTTCTCAGGTGTTGTAATCTCTTAACCCTCGATGCGGTGCAACAGTGTGGCTTTGGGTGTTCCTACTGCTCAATCCAAAGCTTCTACCACAACGAAGTCCTCTTTGTCGAAAACCTCAAAGAGCGCCTAGAGACGCTACAACTCCCGGAGGGTGCCTGGCACATTGGAACAGGACAGGCGAGTGATTCGCTGATGTGGGGCAACCGCTTTGGGGTATTGGAGGCACTAGCGAACTATGCCCGCAACAACCCCTCCCTTGTTTTAGAGATGAAGAGTAAATCAGCCCGCAGTGACTGGTTAGATGAAGTTACCTTCCCCCCCAATGTCCTCTTCACCTGGTCGCTCAACGCCCCCACCATCATAGAGAAAGAGGAGCACCTGACAGCCTCGCTTGAAGAGCGCCTTAAAGTTGCCCGCAAGGTTGCCGATAGAGGCCTCCTCGTGGGCTTTCACCTCCACCCCCTAGTCCACTTCACCACTTGGAGGGAGGAGTACAGACATGTGGTAGATTTAATTCTCCAGAACTTCGCCCCCCAAGAGGTGGCCATGATCTCCTTTGGGACCCTCACCTTTACCAAGGAGGTGATTAAACAACTTAGGGGGAGCGACCTACACTCTCGAATTCTCCAAATGGAGTTGAGTGAAACCTTTGGGAAATACTCCTACCCCCTTAGTCTCAAAGAGGAGCTCTTTAGCTATCTCTACGCCCTCTTCCCTCCCCATTGGAAAGAGAAGGGGGGGCCCTTCTTCTACCTCTGCATGGAGGACCCCCAGCTGTGGGAGCCTGTTTTTGGCTACGCCTACCCCGACAACACCACTTTTGAGGCCGCAATGAAGAGAGGCTACCTAGCTAAGATTGACAAAGCTATTGACAACTCTCGACCCCTCTGGCAATAATTGACACAAAGCATGAAAATGTAAGGATTAATTGAGATGAAATGGAGAAACGATGCCACCTATGTCGCCGACTTAATACCCTATAAGAGGATTTTCCCATATGTTATGCCCCGCCGTTCAGCCTCTTACGTCTTCCACAAATTTACCATCGATATGACCGAAGGGGTCAAGTTTGTAAAACAAATGAACCGTGACCAACCGGGGGGGCACCAATACCGCGTCTTTGAGTTTTTCTTGGCAGCCCTTTTGAGAACAGTTGTGATGCGCCCCCAACTTAACCGCTTTATGATGAACTACGAGACTTGGCAACGCAAAGAACTCTCGCTCAACTTTGTAGTAAAAGAGGACTACACCGACGAGGCACCTGAGCACAGTGCCATCCTCTATTTTGAGCCCGATATGACCTTTCCCGAGATTGCTACTATTATCAATAAGACGATTGAAGATTCCCGAAAAGGTGGAGAAGAAAACGAGACCGACCGGGCAATTGAGTTCTTCCTCCATTTCCCCAAAATTATCCTCCGCGCTATTGTCGCCCTAATTAGACTTATAGACCGTATTGGAATTGCCCCCCAAGCTCTCCGTGATGCTGATGGGCTCCACTGTACCGCTTTTGTGGCCAACTTAGGTTCGATTAACCTCACCAGTAGCCCCCACCACCACCTCTACGAGTGGGGAACCACCTCAATTTTCTTAACGATGGGAAAGTTGCAACGTAGAAGAGTTACCGACGATGAGGGGAACCGCTCCTATATCGACACAATGGATATTGGGGTTACCCTTGACGAGAGGATTGCTGATGGGTTCTACTTTATTAGGTCGATGCAGGTGTTACAGGAGTACCTCGCTAATCCAGAGCGTCTCTTGGAACGTCCCGAAATTCCTCCACCTGGCCCCACTCAAAAAGAGATGAGGCGCCGCAAGAGGCTGGCACGCAAAGAGGCAAAGAGGCGCTCTTAAGAAAATTTCTCCTCAAAGAGCACCTTCTCGCGTCCCGTTAAGGGGTTCTCTTCCCCGTTTAGTACCTTTTTAAGGGCCCCCATCTCTGAACCAGAAAAACTCTTCCCACTTAAGATTAGAGTCTCGAAAGCTTCGGTTGCCATGGGACAAACCTTCCTAATGATGGAGAGGATCGTCTCGGCATAGACCCTGATCTCCCATTGAGCGTGGGGGTCGAGACGTAGTTTAAGAAAATGGAAGAGGTTGTGGAGGTCCATCTGCCAGTACCACTGGGTGTAGATTGAGAGAGGGAGATTTACCCGGGCGAGTTCCTTAGCAATCCCCATATCTAAAAGGGTGTGGTAGGTTTCAAAGGCCCGCGCTTGGTCCTCCTGTAAAATTTGGAGCACTTTGTCTTGCAACTCTTCACTCACCGCTTCGCTTGAGCGCCCCTGTTTGTTGTCTTCACTCTGGAAATTGATCTGCTCCCTAGGGGGGAGGTAGGCCTCGTCGGGGAGGATGCTGTAGCGCCCTGAGATCTCGTTGACCCGGGCGGTGCGGTGGCGAATCCATTGGCGTGCCACAAAGATGGGCATCTTAATGTGGAAGGTGAAATTGACCTGCTCAAAGGGGGAGGTGTGTTGGTTCCGCATCAGGTAGTTGATTAATCCCCGATCTTGACGGAACGTCTTGGTCCCTTCGCCGTAGGAGACCCTCGCTGCCTGAACAATGCGCGAATCGCTCCCTAGATAGTCGACTAAGCGGACAAACCCCTTGTCGAGAACTTTGAACTCTTGATCTAAAATAGCCTCTGCTTCTGGTACTATACAACGTGCCATACTCGCCTCCTACTAGGTCATTGTGCCACAGATATGAAAATCTTTATAGATACCCCAATCGCCCTAAAAGGAGCATTAGGGCCGATGCTGAGGCAGTTTCACTCCTCAAAATCCTGTTACCGAGGGAGTAGAATTGAAAGCCATTCGCTCTAAAGAGTCCCCTTTCAGCCTCACTCCACCCCCTTTCGGGGCCAATTGCTAAAACTGAAGGGGTTGGCAACTCCTCAATAGCAGCTAGAGAGGGGTTCCCTTCGCCCACATCGAGGACCACCTTCCCTGCCCAGCTGTACTTATTTAACACACTTTTCAAGTCATCCTCAAGGAGCAACTCACCCATCCCCGTCGCTCCCGATTGCATCGCTCCATCAACCATGTACTTATAGTATTCTCCCGTACTCCACAACTTACTCTCAGCGTAGGAGCGCTCAGTTGTGTCGCTGGTGAAGGTGACAATCTTCCCCACCCCAATCATCACGGCATCACGTAAGATCCGTTTCATACAAATGGGTCGCACCTGGGCAATTAAGAGGGTTAAGTCGAACAACGCATCCCCCTCTGCCTCTTTTTGGAAATCGAACGAAATCCCCTCTTTGGTGATTGATACCACTGTCCCCATTCCCGATGGGCCATTAATAACCCCCACCTTGAATTTGTCACCAATGCCCAATTTTAATATCTTCTTAATATGGTGAGCACGATAGTCACCATTGGGGATGAGATTTTGAGGGGGAAACTCTTCAAAAAGGACAATATTCATACTCCTGCAGTATAGATTGTTGCAAGCAGGGTGTAAACCGAATAACATAGGGAGTAAGAGGGGAGAGGATGGCTTCAATCAAAATTTATAGTGCTGAACATAACGACCCGTGGTTTAATTTGGCAACCGAGGATTGGCTCTACAAAAATGCCACCGAGGATGAGCACCTCCTCTTCCTCTGGCGCAACCAGCCGTGTATCGTTATTGGTCGCTTTCAAAACCCCTGGAGTGAGTGCAACTTAGAGGCGATGGAGCGCGATGGCGTCCTCTTAGCTCGTCGCCAAAGCGGTGGTGGGGCGGTCTACCACGACTTAGGAAATACCAACTTCACCCTCATCTCCCCCGCTGACGACTACGATATAGAGCGCAACTTTGAGATTATTATTAAAGCCCTCAAAAAGTTTGGCATTGAGGCTCTGCAGTCGGGGCGTAACGATATCTTGGTCGATGGGAAGAAGGTCTCAGGGAGTGCTTTTAGGAGGGGCTCTAAGCGAGCCTTCCACCACGGCACCCTCTTAATTGATGCCCATATGGAGAAGATTGGGACCTACTTAACCCCCGACAACTCAAAATTGAAATCAAAAGGTATCCGCTCAGTCGCCTCAAGGGTGGCCAATCTAACCCAGTTTAATCCTGACATTACCCATACGGGGCTCTGTGATGCGATTATCGAGACCTTCGCCCAATATTACAATGGGAGCCACGCCGTTGAGGACCTAACAATTGATCGCCTCTCAAGGGAGAACTCCCTCTATAAAACATACCTCGCCTACCGCGATTGGGATTGGCGCTTTGGGAGTACCCCCCAATTTGGCCATCAGATCTCTAAAAGGTTCCCATGGGGGGCGATTACCCTCGACCTCGACGTTAAAGGGGGGGTGATTGACAACCTCAACATCTTTAGCGACTCCCTCTCGGTAGAATTAATCGAGTACCTCAAAGAGGTGCTCCCCCAAACCCCCTACTCAAGTGAATCAATGGGGGAAGTTTTGCGAAGGGGAAGCGCCGAGATGGAAGAGATGCTCCAAGACCTTATTAAACTAATCGATGAGGAGGTGCGATGAAACGCTTTATACCCCTTATCCTTACACTCCTTTGCCTCCTCCCACTCGGGGCTAAAGGGGTAAAAGAGACCCCTGTTATCCCTTCAGGAAGGAGTCTTGATTCAACTAGTCGGTTCACAATTGCCCTCCCCAAAGGGGAAGATAAACTCTTTCTCAACCCAATAAGAGCCACCGATGCCTCCTCCCTCTTGCTCCTTGAAGGGCTCTATGAGGGGCTCTACTCAACCGACCCCCAAACAGGCGACCCTATCCAAGCGTTAGCCAAAGAGGTTGTGGTCTCTAACGATGGCCTCAAGTGGACCTTCACCCTCGACGAGCGGGGGCGCTTCTCCAACGGCGAGCCTATTACTGCGCAAGGCCTTATCGATTCGTGGTTCAGTCTCTTCAATGACGACACCTATCTTGCGACTCTCCTCGATGTTGTCGAGGGGGTAAGTGCCTTCCGCCAAGGGAATAGTTCCAGAGGGGCTGTTGCTATAACGGCCCCCAACTCAACAACAATTGAGATGCGCCTTAAATACCCGGCCCCCTACCTCCCCGCACTCTTGGCAACCCTCCCCTTTGCAGCAATCTACCCCAATGTCTCCCCTTCAGGCGATTTAGTCACATCGGGAGCTTACGAAATTGCAGAGGAGAGTGACGAGAAGATAGTTTTAGCCAAACAAATTTGGTACCGCGATTGGGAGGGGGTAAAGAGCGATTTTATCGAAATTACCTTCATGGAGAGTGAAGAATTGGTGCAAGCTTTTAGCGACGGTTTAGTCGATTGGAGTGTCGCCTTCCTCCCTCCCCAGAATCTAAAACGGATTGATGACTTAAGGCTCTCAGTCGAATATTCAACCGGTTTCTACTATTTCAGCTCCCTACAAGAGGCCTACCGCGATAGCCGCGTGCGTCGTGCCCTAGCCCTCCTAATCCCATGGGAAGAGCTGCGCAGTGAGAGCCATCAAATTTTCCCAACCTCCTACCTAATTCCCGACCTGGAGCGCCCTCCAAGAGAGAACTACCCCGCGGCCAGCATGACAGAGGCTTACACCCTCTTGGCTGATGCAGGCTACCCCTATGGGGCAGGCTTACCGCAGCTGAATATGGCGATCCATAAAGGGGCTAGCTACGCTGAATCGGGGGAGAGGATTGCCAATATCTGGAGCAGAGCCCTTGGAATTACAGTAACACTCGATGTGGTCCCCCTAGCGATGTATAGTCGCTTCCCCTCCCTCTCCCCCTACGACTTCTCTTTTATTACTTGGGTGGGGGACTTTCACGACCCCCTCTCTTTCCTCCTCCTTTTCAGTGGAGAGAGCGACTACAATTTAGGGAATTACGTCAGCAACGAGTATGATGCTCTTTTGGCGAAAGCGATGGCAGCCACCGAAAATGGAGAGCGCACTACCCTCCTAATTGAAGCTGAGGAGTTCCTCTTTAAAGAGGCTCTCGTATTCCCCCTCTTCCACGGGCTAACGACCAATATTATCGACTCCCAGCGGGTAAGGGGATGGTACGACAACCCCCTCGACATCCACCCGCTAAAGTACCTCTACACCATCACTGAGTAGGAGATCTTTATAGCCACCATCACGCCCAAAGGGGGCCGTCATATTGATTAGAGTTGTCGTAATCTCACGATTTAACTGCTCTTCAGTAAGCTGCCAGCTCCAGTTCTCTTCACCACATGTCCCAGGAGTGTTCATTCTCGCTTCAGAAGAGAGGTTGAGTACATCTTGGAGCGGTATGATAGCGTAGCGAGCCACGGAAGCCATAACCGAGCGCACCATATGCCAAGGGGCACTCTCATCAGAGCAACTCAAATAGCGTCTCACAATATCTCTTGTCTCTTCAGGGAGTTTTGCGTACCACCCCCGCGTCGTGTCGTTATCGTGGGTCCCGGTATAGGCGGCGCAGTTTTCTACGTAGTTGTGGGTCAAGTAGGGGTTCTCTACTTCGAGGCGCCCCTCCCCTAGCGGATTGAAAGCAAACTGGAGAATCTTCATCCCCGGAAGATTATTTGAATCGCGGAGCAGTTCCACCTCAGGGGTGATTACCCCCAAGTCTTCAGCTATAAAGGGGAGGTGACCAAAGTGGTTACGAAGGGTCTTAAAGAAGTGATCACCGGGGGCTTTAATCCACTTGCCCCCCTCAGCCGTGGCATCGCCGTAGGGGACCTCCCAGTAGGCTTCAAAGCCTCTAAAGTGGTCGATACGCAACATATCGGTCAGTTCAAGCTCCCGCTCAATTCGTTTAATCCACCAGCTGTAGTTCTCCTCTCTCAAAACTTCCCAATCGTAGACAGGGTTACCCCAGAGTTGCCCTGTAGGGCTAAAAGCGTCGGGGGGGACACCAGCAATACCGGTAGGGAGGCTATCTTTGCCAATCTTCATAAAATGGCGGTTACTCCACACATCGACACTGTCGCCCGAGACAAAGATTGGTAAGTCCCCAACGATGGCAATCCCCTTGGCGTTGGCATACTCTTTAAGTGCCCTCCACTGGCTGTAGAAGAAGAACTGGAGTACTTTCCACTCCTCAATCTCATCCCGCTTTTCTTGGTGCCACTTAGCTAAAGTTGCCACATCCCGTTCGCGGATTTTAGGGTCCCAAACCGAGTACCACCGGGTATCGTTGTAATAGCTCGAGAGGACGCGGTAGAGGGCATAGTCGTCTAACCACTCCCCCTTCTCTTCACAAAAGATGTTGAAATCAGCACGCTCTCCTTGGGCTAAAAACACTTTAGCTGCCTTAAAAAGGAGGGGCATCTTATACTCTTCAACCCTCCCATAATCGACGCGCCCCCCTTTAAAGTTGGGGTGGATTAGGATATCGGAGAGGGGGAGATAGCCTTGGTCACTGAGGAGGGAGAGACTTATTAAGAGCTCATTGCCCCCAAAAGCAGAGAGGGCTGCGTAGGGAGATGAGCCGTAACCGACTGGTCCCAAGGGGAGGATTTGCCACAGCCCTACTGCGGCATCAGCGAGGAGGTCGACGAACTTGTACCCCGCCTCACCCAGGTCTCCAATCCCGTGAATATTGGGGAGCGAAGTTGGATGGAGGAGCACTCCACTGTAACGTATCTTTTTTGCCATCGTGGAAATATAACCCAATAAAACAAATTATGCCATACTTGTTATATCCCCTTTTTTGGGGTATAATGAGGCCATGTCAACTTCTAAAAATAGTGGTAGTTTTGTTCTAGGCGATCATGTCGTTTACCCCCTTCAAGGGGTGGGCGTTATCAATAAGATTGAAGAGAAAACTTTGCGTGGCAACACCTCGATGTACTACGAAATCTACCTCGACATCTCCGATATGACAGTGATGGTCCCTATCAATAAAACTGAGGAGTTGGGGATTCGCCCCATCGTTCAACCCTCCGAGGCCCTCAAAGCAATTAACGGAATCACCAATAAAATGGAGCAGGTTCCCGTCGATTGGAAAGCCCGCTATCAGATGAATGTTGACCTTCTTCAAGAGGGCTCAATCGCCTCTATCGCACGCGTGGTTCAAATCCTCTACCACCGCAGTAAGATAAAGGAGCTCCCCGTCCAAGAGCGCAAACTTTACGACAGCGCCCTAAGGATTTTAATTGATGAATCTTCCCTCTCACTGGGAAGGCCTAAAGAGGAGCTAGAAGCTATAATCTTCTCTAAATTAGAGAAAGATAAGGATTAAAAGTGTCTTTCCCTCCCCATGGTGTTATTATTACTGCCGCTGGAAATAGTACCCGTTTTAATGGGGGAGATTCCCATACTCCCAAGAAGAAGGAGTTTGAACTCCTTGATGACCGCAGTGTCCTCTACTATGCGACCCTCCCCTTTCTCTCAATTCCCGAACTAAAGTACCTTGTCGTCACCTATGGCGAAGGTCTTAAGGAGGAGACTGAGGTAGCCCTCGACAACCTCCTCTACACTAGCGATATCCCCGTCATCCTTGTCGAAGGGGGGGCAAATCGCCAAGAGTCGGTCCTTAGGGGATTGGAGGCGATTGAAGAGAGTGGAGTCTCAATCGATTATCTCCTAATCCACGATGGGGCACGCCCTTGGGTGAGTGAGGCCTTAATCATCTCAACGCTGGCGACAGCCACCGTCTTTGGAGGGGCAGCCCCTGCCCTCTACCTCCACGACGCTATTAAGAGAGTTAACTCAGAGGGGGAGATTGTTGACCACATCGACCGCAACCCTCTAGTTGGGATACAAACCCCCCAAGCTTTCCGTTTCCCCGAGATACTCTATGCCCACCGAGTAGCTATAAACTCTGGTAAATACTACTTTGACGATACCGAAATTTTTAGCGACTTTGGCCTCAAGGTTGGGGTGTGTGCCGGAGAGCGGGCCAATCGTAAAATTACCATCTTAGACGATATGGAGGGGTGATATGAGAGCTGGAACCGGTTGGGACCTCCACCGCTTAGTTAAGGGGCGCCCCCTTATGATTGGGGGAGTTGAGATTCCCCACTCCCACGGAAGTGAGGCCCACTCTGATGGCGATGTTTTAGTCCACGCCCTCATCGATGCCCTCTTGGGGGCCCTCGCTGCTGGTGATATCGGTCACCTCTTTCCCCCCAGCGATGAAGAGTGGCGAGATGCATCAAGCCTTGATCTACTAAAGCTCACCCTCCACTACATAGAGGGGTATAGAGTTATCAATATCGATAGTACAATTATTTTAGAGGAGCCCAAGCTAGCCCCTTATATAGAAAAGATCCGCTCATCCTTAGCCACATCTTTGGACTTGAGGCTTGAGCAGATCTCGGTAAAAGCAAAAACAGCCGAGGGACTCCTCCCTGGAGCAATTGTAGCCCAAGTGGTAGTTCTCCTCTCTAAGTGCTAATCATCATCGTCTTGGGGTCGAGGGTCACGCGCATCGGTTTTGGATCGCTTATCCCTTCGTGTCTCACCAGCGTCATAACTACCTTATCGATCTCTTCGTTGTACTTGAGACCAATTAGGGCGTCAATTAGGTCTTCATACTTGTAGATGGTACTGGGAACTCCGTTCTCGTCAAACTCAACATTGGAGCGGACCGGGGAGACTGAGAACCACACCTCAAGGCGCATATCGAGGGCAAATTGTTTTATCTTACGCACATCCTCTTCGGAGGCAACAGTCAACTTGTAGCCATCAAACATCACTGCATCGGCATTGAAAGAGCCTTGTCGAATCAATGTCTCCAAGCTCCCTAGAACCTTCTCAATCGAGATATTCTCTTGACTAAAGTTCATCACCACGCGATTGGCCAAAATCTCATTGTAGATGGCCGAGGCATCTTTGAGGGGTTTATCGGCAGCTATTTGCCGAAAAACCTCTTTGTACCAGTTTATGACATGCTCTACATTTCCCGAGAAGGAGATGTGGACAATGTGCTCATTATGAAAAAGCTTATCGGTTGCTAACTGGACTAGGCAGGCAGTTTTTCCAATACCGTGGCGACTAACTAAGACACCCAAGTTTCCCTTACCCAATCCGCCTCCAAGAGATTCGTCAAAAGCCCTTAAAGGGCTTAATGCATTTAATTCGTGTAATTCCATTCTCTGCATCCTCCCAGAAGTGATCTATCCCAATTATACCACGGTTTTGGCGCGGGCAAAACAAAGTTCTATAATTATCTGGCTTTACGCTTCTCTTGGTAATTCTTCCGTAACTCCTCCGCAATTGAAGTGGGGACGCGGTTGTATTTGGCAAGCTCCATGGTATACTCAGCTTTCCCTTGGGTGAGGGAGCGTAAATGGGTTGAATAGCCAAACATCTCACTCAAGGGGACCTCTGCCTCAATAATTGAGGTGTTTCCATCTTCAGTTGAGCTCACTATAATACCCCTTCTCTGGTTTATACTCCCAAAGATGTTACCCTGGAATTCAGTCGGGCCTTCCACCACCACCTTCATAATAGGCTCCAAGATGATGGGATTGGCTTGTTCATAGACCTCCCTAAAAGCACTTAAAGCCGCTGTTTGGAAAGCTTGGTCAGAGGAGTCGACTGGATGGAAAGAGCCATCGTTGACAACGGCTCTAACGCCCACAATGGGGAAACCAAGTTGAGTCCCCTTTTGTAGAGCTATCTGGAACCCCTTGTCGCACGAAGGGATAAAGTCGGTGGGGATTACACCCCCCTTCACTAGATTGACAAACTCATAGTCTTTATCTTCTTCGGTGGCAAGGAGGGGCTCAATGTAGCCGGCAATTCGGGCAAATTGACCCGACCCTCCCGTCTGTTTACGGTGGGTGTAGTTGAAATCGGCTCGCTGACTGATTGCCTCACGGTAGGCCACCTCAGGTCGGTCGGTCTCAACATCGGCTTTGTATTCACGACGCATCCGCTCAACGTAGACCTCTAAGTGGAGCTCCCCCATCCCCTGGATGATTGTCTGGTTCGACTCGGGGTCGACATAGGTGGTGAAGGTGGGGTCCTCTTTGGTAAAGCGGTTGAGGGCTTTGGCCATGTTATCAGAAGATTTCTTATCAACTGGATTGAGAGCTAAGCTAATAACAGGTCGAGGCACATACATTGAAGTGAGGGAGTAGTTGAGCGAGGGGTGGCAAAAAGTGTCCCCAGAAGCACAATCGACTCCAAAAAGGGCAGCAATGTCACCACAATAGGCCTCGTTTATATCTTCCATCGAGTCAGCGTGCATTCGCACAAGGCGCCCCACTTTGAGTTTTTTTCGAGTGCGGGTATTGATCAGCTCATCGCCCCTTTTCAAACTTCCTTGGTAAATCCTGATATAAGTTAGTTGCCCATACTTACCATCTTCTAGCTTGAATCCTAAGATTACTGTTGGTAGCTCTCCATCGGCTTTAAGGATGACACTCTCTTCATTGTTATCTAAATCAAGGGCTTTGTTAGTCACTTCAGAGGGGTTAGGGAGGAAGCTCACTACACCATCAAGGAGGGGTTGAATCCCCTTGTTACGGTAGGCTGATCCCATAAAGACTGGAACTAACTTGAGACCAATTGTCGCCTCACGCACGGCCTTGTTAATCAACTCTTCAGTTACACTCTCTTCGAGCATCGCCTCCATCAACTCATCACTCACCATTGAGACGGTATCGAGGAGCTCTTCCCTCTTGGCGTTGGCCTCTGCAACGAGCTCTTGGGGAATCTCTTCATAACGTAGCGTCTCACCACTGGGCCCATCGAAATAGACGGCTTGCATCTTCACTAAATCGACCACCCCTTCAAGGTGATCTTCGAGACCGATGGGGATCTGCATCAAGACAGCGTTGAGGCCGAGCTTCTCGACTAGTTGATTTTTCACCCGATAGGGGTTGGCTCCGGTGCGGTCACACTTGTTAACAAAGGCTATGCGGGGAACATTGTAGCGCTTCATCTGTCGGTCAACAGTAATCGACTGGCTCTGCACCCCTCCCACTGAACAGAGGACCAAGATGGCCCCATCCAATACCCTTAATGAGCGCTCCACCTCGATGGTGAAATCAACGTGTCCCGGAGTGTCGATGACATTGACCGAGTACCCCTTCCACTTAACGTTGGTAGCGGCCGAAGCGATGGTTATCCCCCGCTCCCGCTCCAACTCCATTGAATCCATAGTTGCTCCAACTCCATCTCTTCCCCGCACTTCATGGATGGCGTGAATCCGGTTGGAATAGAAGAGAATACGCTCGGAGAGGGTTGTTTTCCCTGAATCGATATGGGCACTGATTCCGATGTTTCTCATTTTTGTAATATCTGACATAAATTCCTCACAATCTAACTAATGGCACCCGTTATTTTAGAGAGCCTCCTGGTTCAGTAATTATCTAATGGGGTTTCGTCACCTCACTCCCCCTAAGGGGTTATGGGGAAGATGCTCTCCAATTAGGTGCAACGCACGGATAGTAGTACATTCTGCCACTTTATTCAATCCTTTAGCCCCTATGTAATTGAGCCTATTTAACCCTAATGGTACAATCAAAGCCATTGGAGGAGAGAAATGGAAACACTTTTTACAAAAATTGGTAAAGGGGAGATTCCCTCTGTTCAGCTCTACAGCGATGAGCTCTGCTTTGTTATCCTCGATATTTCCCCAGTTAACAAAGGGCACGCCCTAGTTATCTCGAGAGAGCCCTATGCAACCCTCGAAGAGGCTCCCCTAGAGGTGTTGGAGCGCATCATGGGGGTGGTCAGACAGCTCTCCAAGAAGATGAGGGAACAACTAGAGGCTGATGCCACCAATATTATTGTCAACAATGGACCAGCTGCCGGCCAAGAAGTACCCCACCTCCACGTCCATGTAATCCCTCGCTTTGAAAATGATGGCAAAGGGTTTGGTTCCCATAAGATGAAATATGGTGAGGGGGAATTAACCACCTACGGTGACAAACTCCGCCTTTAAGGGGGTAGTGATGGGGGGCTCTCTATCGGTTAAGGGGTACTCTCCTCATCACTCTCTTTATCTTTTTTCTTCCTATTTCTGATGTACTCTTTCACCTCATCAAGAAAGTCGTTGTAGTGTACCGATTTGAGCCTTGGGAAAGATTTTATTGTACGTTTTATTTGGGAGTTAATTTTGTAGTACTTTCCATTAATCTTCTCATAGAGCTTTTTCACAGCCGTTTCACCTAACAGTAGAGGGGTGTTTCTAAGCAGTTGGTTAAGTTCAGCCAGCTTAGTGACTGTATAAACGACGTCAACCAGAAAGCCAATAAGTAATATAAGGGCTATAAAGGAGCGAATATTGGCAGAGACCATTGCCGTATAGGTCGCTACTAGGGGTTGTAAAAACTTCAACTGAAAAAGGGAAAGGAGGGCAAAGGTTAAACCACCTTTCAAATAGACACGCCCCTTGATGTTAAACTTTTTATCAGAGTAGTCCCACCAACGAGCATGAAACAGTTTCTCTAAACCCCATGACGTTATGTACTCTAAAATACCGGTTAAGAAAAAGGCGGCTAAAAATATTAAAAAGGGGTTATTAATCTTACCAAGGAGAAGGAGGTTGAAGATGCCCCCAAATCCATAAATTGGACAATAGGGACCATTTAAGAAACCCCTAATAACAAACCGTTTTTGCGCAACTGAGCAAACAATTGTCTCAAAAACCCACCCAACGAAACTGTAGACTAAGAACCACAAGAAATAGGTCTCAATCATTGCCATCATAAGGAAAACTCCACCATTTTTGAAAAATAAGACTAAAATATCGTCACCATACACACATAACGATGCAATCAGCTCCACTTCTGCCTCTAACTGAGTATATATAGCCTTAGTATAATAGCCTCTCAAAACAAAGCCAACCCATTCCTCCTTCCAAATATAAACCACCACAATACTCCAATAAACTCAACATCAACCGTCACGATTAGGCAATATCAACCGACACAATTTACGATAGCATCAAGTATTAATGTACTAGCAACGGGGGTTGTCATACTAGGTATAGGGCTAATTGTCACTTTTAGAAAGCTGAGGTTCCCCCTTTAACGATAATAGGAGATGCAACTATATGTTCCTCTTGTGGGGCTCTTTGAAAATAATGAAGAACCAGTTATCTACAATAATACCGCCAATTTTTGTGACTACTTTGTCTTAAAAGTGAGAGTCTCATCCAACTCTATCATCGTGTGAGATTGATGACTTAGTAGATGTAAAACCATATACAGATGGAGACTTGGTATATATCAGCATGCTTCTAATTAATGTTATGTATGAAGGAGTTTCACCTGTCATTTATGTTGTTGAAGATGATGGTGTAGATGCTGACTTGCCAAGTGTTGAAGGACTAACTGTAACGGTTCTTGAAAGTGTTGAAGATGGTACAGGGAAGCTCAAAATCGAGTTTAATAATTACAACTATATCAATTACATAATTGAGGAGGCTGACGAAGAAGATCTTGAGGACTACATATTTATGGCTTTACTAATTGGATCACCCACATTTTCAAAAGGGTATCTATGCTTAACCATAATTGAAAGTGATTATGGTGATTATGACATAGGGGCAATAGAAGGCGATATAGTCTTAAGCCTAGTTACTCTATCTGGTTCGTCTACCTATCACTTACAATTCAACATTGATTCCTCTGACCCTGCTTCATCCTCAAATTACCTTAAAATAAATGGAAGGGAAATATACAATGCGTCATTCTTTTCCGATGATGATGACGATGATGGCTGATACGATTAAATCGGACTAGTAGCCCAAACCATCTCATTAGGGGGGACAGGTTAGATCCCCTTCTCCTTTAGGAGAGTGCTCCAAATTTCACTTGCCCCTCTCTGCCGGGGTTGTTACACTAGGCGTATGGCAAATTGTCACTTTTGCAAAGCTGAGATCCCCCCTTTAACTACAATAGGCTATGCTACTGTATGCGCCTCTTGTGGGGGCTCTTTGAAGATCTGTTTGAACTGCCGCTTCTACGACCCTAGCGCTTACCACCAGTGTCGTGAGGGAGTTGAAGAGCCAGTTGTCTACAAAGATGTCGCCAACTTTTGTGAACACTTCGTCTTGAAAGAGGGGTCGGTCACAAAAACAACTGATAAACAGGGGGAGGCTCGCTCTAACTTCTTCTCCCTCTTTAATGATGAGGTCGATTAATGGTAAACATTGGAGATAAAATTCCTTCTATTGAACTAAAGGATGACCAAGATAACTTGGTCAATTTTGATTCCCTTTTAGGCCACTATGTTATCCTCTATGCCTACCCCAGAAACAACACCCCTGGGTGTACCGCTGAGGCGTGCTCTTTTAGAGACAATAGCCGTGCCATTACAGCCCAAGGGGCACTAATCTTGGGGATTAGTCCCGACTCGGTTACTTCACACCAAAAGTTTAAAGAGAAGTACAATCTCAACTTCACCCTCCTAAGTGACCCCGACCATCTTTTATTAGAGGCCTTGGGAGCCTGGGGAGAGAAGAAGAGCTTTGGTCAAACAAGGATGGGAGTTATCCGCTCAACCTACCTTTTTGACAAAGAGGGGAAGTTGCTGAAGAAATGGCCTAAAGTCTCTCCTCAAGAACACGGTAAGGAGATTGCCGCCTATCTAGAGGAGATTAAAGGGAAATAATGAAGACCCTAAGAGCTATTGTACTAACTCTCTTGGTAATTACCCTTTCGGGATGTATCACCTACCGCTACGAGCAAGCCGAGGCTCTAATTCCCCCAGGGATTGAAGAGCCCTTCATTGAGACAAGGCTGGCCCAAATTAATCCCCCCCAAGTAACGGAAGAGCTCCCTTTAATCATATTTAAGGCCCTCTTCATCCCCCTCCCCGAAGAGCCAACCATAACCCTCCTTAACGGGATAGCCTCGAATATCACCACCTCGGCTTACGATGTGGTGGCTCTAATTGGCGATAAAGAGGCGCTTACCTACCTTGAGCAGATCTTTGGTAACCTCAGCTACCGCCTTGGAGAGCGACAACTGGTGGTGACCTCCTTCAATGGAGATGTAGATAGTGAGGGAGAAATTTCCCTCTACTCCTACCCCCAAACAGAGTTGTCCGTTGCCCTCTTAGAGGTCTCCCCGGGAGCCTACCAGAGGCTACTTCAAGGGGCAGAGTTAGAAGAGCTCCCCCAAGAGAGTTCTCTCACTCTCCCCTCTGGCGAGGGGCCTACTCTCCTCTTTGCCTCCCTTGGTGAACCCTCCAGCGAAGATTGGTTCGAGACAATAGACGGACACCCCTACCGTATCCAGATGGTGTGGCCCAATAGTGATGCTATCAGGGAAGCTGGCTTTTTTGATACCTGGCGACTCACCCACTACAGTGCATTGAGCGACCCTGGGACCACTTGGGAGTATCTTTACGCGGAAGACTTAATAGTGAGAGAGCGGATTGACTACCTCTACGTTAAAGGGATTGTCCCCTTAGAGAGCAATACATTATCAATTGCCCCCAATGGGGGGCGCTACGCAATTGAGGCGACTTTTATAATCCCTTAGCCATCACTAGGTCGAGATCTATTTCACACGCCACAGTTGGCACTGTAATACCCCACTTCTCCAATACGGCAGGATGAACCTCTCCAAAAACACCCACCACCGTTGAGTTGACAACTAGATTGCCACACCTGCCGGGGATAAAACGCGGGTCTTCTAAACTCTCCATCTTGTACTCGTCACACCCCATGAAATAGAAGAGGGTGGCCAGTTCACTGTTGAGTTGGTTGAAGCCCGCCTCCCCCCCTGCCGATAGGAACCCAAGGTAGTTACGGGTTGTGGTTCCCGAAACCTCACTCTCATCTTTAAAAGCAACTTTGCCAATCTCAAAGATTGAGTGGGGATAGGGGGCGTGGGCACTGACACTCTCCGACTCCAACAACGACGGGATAATCGAAGGGCGCACATACTCGTAGTTCTCACTCATGGGGTTGGCAATCTGGATATAAGCTGAGCCATCGACCAACATGTTATCGATATACTCTCGCTTAGAGCCCAAGTAGTTGTAGATCATCTCTTGGTAGCCGAGCCCCACCATAATATCTTTCACCTTACGGGCGAAACTCTCAGCCACGGTGAGCCGCCCCACTGTCGACTCATCGGGCATCTCAACCTCAAAGTTGTTAAGGCCATGACCAATCATCACATCTTCAACAATGTCGACGGGGTGGAGGAAATCGTTACGGTATTCGGGAATGGTGACATAGACCCGCTCCTCATCGGTGATAGCAAAGACCCCCATGCGCCTGAGGGCTGAGATTATTTGGTCGTCACTTAAATCTTCGCCCAAAGTCTTCCTTAAGAAATCTAACTCACAGGCAGCCGGCTCTTGGAAGTAGTAGGGGACGGTAATCTCCCTCCCATAGGGGGTGTCGTAATCAAATTTACAGAGGACCGGTAAAATGGTGTACCCCAAATCGGCACAGTCACAGGCCATGATTGAAGCCGCCAGCAACAGGTCGTCTAAGATGGTTCCGCTAAACTCAAAGAAGAGGCGCTCATCACCCACCTCAACGGCTCCCACGTGGGCACTGTTGATTACAGGGGGGAATGAGAGGACATCTCCCCGATTCTCATAGAGGAGGGGGAAGAGGGGCAAGTCGGCCACAATGGGGCCATACTCGAGCCCTTTGGGGTGCTTCTCACAAATTTGGCGCAAGGTCAAATCCTCCTCCATGTGGAGGGGGACAAAGTGGGCCTCATCAGGGTCAACGCCGGCAAAGTGGACCGGGTACTCAATTAGATCGCTGCGGTAGACTCCAATGGCAATTGTCTTCCTCTTTTGCCCAAAGTTGTGGCACAGCTTCTCTTGAGACTGGATTAAGCTCAGTAAGATCTCTTCGTCAATCACTTTCCCTTCAGCCGCAAAGCCAATTGAGAAGGGGCGCACCTTTTCAGCGGTGGCGTGGATTTGTAAAGTACGCCCTTCGCTATCGAGGGTCTCCTCTTCGGTTGAGAAAAAGTCGTACTGGGGAATTGTTTTATCACGATAAGAGGCGAGCTGACGGGCTAAGCCCCCCGCTGACCAGAGGTCGGGGCGGTTGGTATCGTTGAGTTCAAACTTGTAGAGTTCCTCCTCAGCGTCGTACCAATCGAGCTCAGCTTTAGCCACCGGGAGCATCTCTTCGAGCTCATCGTTAGTGTAAGTAGCCCCTAAAAGGGCGTTGAATAATTTTTCATGAACCTCAATTTTAGGCATTAGTTTCCTCTCCTCATCCGCACACTCTCAATATTGGGTGTGAAGAGTTCTCTCAAGTCGTTTAAGCCCAAGTGCATCAGGGCCATCCGGTCAATTCCCAACCCCCAAGCGAGGACAGGAACATCAATCCCCAGCGGTTTTGTCACCTCGGGGCGGAAGATTCCACTCCCTCCCAACTCAAACCACCCTAGTGTGGGGTGTTTGATATGGACCTCAATTGAGGGTTCGGTGAAGGGGAAGTAGCCGGGGACATACTTCACCTCTGTGGCTCCAGCCACCTCTTCGGCAAACATCTTCAAGAGGCCGAGGAGAGTTTTAAGGTTGACATCATCCCCCAACACAATCCCTTCGGTCTGGTAGAAGTCGGCGCCGTGGGTGGCATCAACTTGGTCGTAGCGGAAACAGCGCACCACCCCAAAGTACTTACCGGGGATTTTAGCTTTGGTGAGCTGTTTGGCTGAGAGGACTGTCCCTTGTGAGCGCATCACTTGGCGTCGGGTAAACTCGTGGTCGAAGGGGTAACCCCATCCGCGTGAGTCGGTGGTCCACCCATCTTCGTGGGTTTGGGCCACTTGCCCCAAGAAGGGCTCCTCAATCGCCTTAATATGGGAAGGCTCTTTCAGGTAGTAGACGTCGTGGATATCGCGGGCACTGTGGAATTG
>LSQX01098754.1_pt1 | contig 29490 bp, 31 predicted proteins | sample 654561 | NCBI WGS metagenome assembly LSQX01 (sample SAMN04489861, study PRJNA283612) | anaerobic digester metagenome | isolation source: 4 biogas reactors fed with cattle manure at either 37C or 55C with and... | place: Denmark: Kongens Lyngby | collected 2014 | reverse complement strand
GAGAGGTGAAGCAATGAAACGACATGGGTACTTAGTTGCCTTGTTGCTGGTTGCTATCGTGATCACAGGCTGCATGGTGACTGTAAGCAATTATGGTAGTGTGGTGGGGTATGTTTATGTTCCGGAAGGATCTCAACCAGACGTGTTGTCAATGGACGTTGAGCCCTTGATTTTGAGTTCAGCATTAGCACCCGATGGATATGAACCTGTTGTAGATGCGATCGTGAGACTAGGCGGCCAGATCCGGGAAACCGAGTACGACGGTCGCTTCCATTTTCCTAGTGTTCCTACAGGAAAGCATGTTCTCACGGTGACCCATGAGGCCCTGCGTTTTGAGGTCAAAAAGACAATCACGGTGCGCGCGGGCAGCCCCACTTACGTGGGAGACCTTTACGGAGGAATCGGGTATTACGTTGTGATTGGCATCGGTGAGTATCCGGGACTCACGATTCCGGGATCCGTAGCGAATGCAGAGCGAGTTTACCAGACTCTCTTTGCTGGCAACCGCCTGGCGGGTTTAGGAGAGTTATTACTCGACTCGAACGCTACGAAGGCGAAGATCAAAGCCTCTATTGACAGAGCGAAGAACCTGGCCGAGAGCGGAGATTACTTGGTCATCTACTTCTCCGGTCGGTCAGGGCAAGATTATCTTTCTCCGAGTGGCGACAACCAAAGCGACTGGTCGAAGGCGATTACCGATGGCGAGTTGGAGACATGGGTAAGGGGTTTCCCCGGAAGCGTTACTCTGATTATCGATGGATCGGAATCCAGTTCGATGGCGGATGGTGATGCGTTTTACCCCGCGGCCTTCAAGGAACCCGAATACACGGTAATTAGTGCCGCTGGCCCTGGCGATTTCGTTTTCTGGGACGAGTATCTGGAGAGTTCGGTGTTTACCCACTTTCTTGTCAAGGGTCTCACTGGAACGTATCCCGCTGACTTCAATCATAACAGAGATATTACGGCCTATGAGCTGTATCAGTACATTTTTAGTGAGATGGATGACTATTTATGGGGAGACCCGGATCATTATCTCCCAGCGTACTGGGGACCTAGTTACAAAGACTCGGTTATCTTCCGTTACTAGTCAGTCAAAAAACCTAGAGAGGTGATTTTATGCGCAAATTAGCAGCTATTGCCATGTTGCTCTTGATGATCGTCGTGGCATCGGCGTCTGCTTTCTCCCCCAGAGACAGCAATCTAAGTACTGACGTTACGGTTATTGCGTGGTCGGATGGAACAGACCTCGATGTTGCGGTGGCAAATGCGTCCAACACGCGGACAACGGTGACAATCTCTACGCCGACGGTTGATTCCAGGGGAAGACAAGTCTTCTCGAATAGGCGGGTTGATGTGCCTGGAAGGACCATTATCGTTGAGTCCTTTCGCCCGGCTGAGCCCCGCCGGAACGAACAATTGGTGGTGCGAGTGACGGAGGGTTTTCGCTCAACGGATATTCCAGTGCAGATGGTGGGCATTATGGAACCAGAAAGCTACATCATTCCAGCCAATACCCACTGGAAGGTGACGGTTGATCTTGACTTTTTGTCTCGAGATTCCGGGCAAACAAGATTGGTTGTGGATGATTACTACCAAACTGCTGATGGGTTCAATCGAGATCGGATTCGGGTAGAGTCCCTTCAAGGGGGATTTAGCCAAGTTCGCGGCAACTCCAACACGATTGAGTATGTAAGACCTTCTATGGTGTTGAGCATGAAAACACCCCAGGTCACGGGTGTGACAACCATAACGTTCAATATTCGCAAGACAGATGGCTCCAGCCGGCGCGACGAGGTCTTTGAAGGACCTCTTGTGATGGTCTATGGTCGCAACGTACGCTTTGCTGGGACCAGTTCAGGTGGTTCAGGTCGAGTCTATTACTAATAGCACGCAGCAGATCAGCCAGCAGGGCTCCCCTGCTGGTTTTCCTTTTGGCATGAGTTTTTTGGGTGTTCTGGAAAGTTGTTCGTGGAGGTGAAAGGTTACCCAGGCCAAGCTTGGCGTTTTCATTCGTTGGGCGAACTATGCAGTCAAGTGGATCTGCGGCGGGGTGGCGGTGAAGGACCCAATGGAGAACGGCAAGTCTATGGGGGAGGCAATTGGGCTTGCTCTGCGTGTTGAGGCCTTTATCCTTAATTCCGAACGGGATGGTCAGTGGATACCCTTTTTTCAGGGGACGACCATAGGATAAAGAACATGTGTCGCTTCCAACCGGTGCAGGCCCGCTGCATTGAGGTGGACATCACCGCGGCGGGAGCGAACCCATTGATCAGTCGGTTTGAGGTCTATGGGTAGTATGCAGACCTAGCGGTCAAAGATGTGAGCTACCTCCACATGCAGCCCTGCAAGGGCCTGGGAATCGAATGCATCGTCCTTGGAGAAAGCTGTAATCTGAGGTGTAGTGATCGGAAAAGATGTATACTATGACTTGGCTCGTTTGGGGGTCCACAATCCTATATTCTTCTACCCCGGAGAGCATTATGGTATTCAGGTCGTCCACCATGCCTCGGGGGCGGGTGCTGGGGAGAGGATTTCTACTACCAAGGCCGGGGTACCCATGTAGCGTCCGTCAATGACATTTCCCTCAAGGTCACAGGCGACCACTGGATCAGGCTGGAAGAGATCGGGCTCCTTGCTTCTGATAGAAGGGCACGTCAAGGGAGAGTAGATGAACTCCATTCCTAGATCGCTCTTGTCATAGATTTCCATGAACTTCTCATACGACACCTTAGGATCTTGGTCTAGATACTCCGCAGACTGTGCTTTGAGAGGAGCATAGCCTCTTTGGTCTGTGAGATAGGGACTTAAGGGCGCAACTCTTTTGTCGTTTTTGGTAATGACCAGATCGAGATTGTCTGTGGACAAGCCTCTTCTTCAGTTCCGTACGTACGATTTGGTGTCAACAATCCGTGCGGAACGATGGGGAAGAGTTTTTTCTTTTGTCTCTACTGGCACATAAAGGGCTCCGCTGGCGAATAGCTGTAATGATGGTTGGTGAGACCATCGGTATTTCTAGATAAATGGAGGGATCCTTAGTGCGTCGGATCGTAGCGATTCAATCCTTTGCCATCCTAATCTTACTGTTCCTGGTGACTGCATCTCCAAGTATGGCCGCGCTTCGTGATGGCTATGTGGGAGATGTGGCTGTAGTGGCCTGGTTGGAGGGCGACACCGTGAAGGTGGCCTTAGCCAACGAATCCTCCACACGCAAAAGCATTACCATTGCTTCGGAAGGTTGGGATCAGCGTTGGCGGCCCTTCTTCTTGGATCGAACGGTGGTACTACCAGCCCGCACAGTGCTGATCGAAGCTTTTACGCTCAGCTCCACTTGGCGCGGGGAGGCCTTGGCGGTCAAAGCGAGCACCTGGGATCGCAAAGCAGTGGTAGAGGTGCAGACCCAGGAGATATTCAAACCAGGTGCCTATGTTGTACCTGCCAACACAGAAGTGGAGATTCGGGTAGATTTGGGGTTCTTCATGGCGGATCAAGAGAAGCCCTACCTGATGGTGGATGAGCATTTTAGTGGATTACGCCCCGATGAAAGAGGACAAATTACGGTTCGTGCGGTTGAAGGGGGACTGACCTATTCTTCCAGTCGCAAACGGGTGGAGAGGATTGAACCGTACATGATCCTGTCTATGTGGTCTCCCCGGCCCCGCACCGAGGTCACGGTTCTGACCTTCAGCCTTTACAAGTACGGCGAATCTGCCCGTTGGAACTATTACCAGGATGAAGTACCGGGCCCTACCATCTTGGTCTATGGAAGGAATCTCGCTCTCCAAGACAATTCCCACCTCAGCCAGCGGCCCACCCCGTCGTGGAATCGATTTTAACCCGTTCCTCCAAATAAAGCGTTTATCAAAGGGATTTCTTAGAACAAGTGATTATTGACCAACATTCTTCAAGCGGGGCAACAACACAAAAGAACACACCGAAGGATAAAACCTTTAGTGTGTTCTTTACGGTTTCGCGGGAACCTCCGCCGCGAACTATATCGCACTATTTTTGGCATCAAAGCCACCGACCACCTTATAACGCTTTTTCGGCCTATAATCCGGGATGAGCGCTCTGGCACTAGTCTCCATGCAAGCAGGGAAACAGTGGAGTTAATTTCTTCGGGTATTGCTTTCAGAGAATATCTGAACGTTAAGTATGGGGTGGTTGAACTGGAAGACACGAATTTGCGAGTCCGTATCAAAAACGTAGCCATCGAGCATTTCAACAAAAATGGATATCACGGGACCACCATTCGGAATATAGCCCGTGAAGTGAACTGTTCCCTGCCGATGATCTAATGCTAGCGGAGAATGTTAACAAAGCCGATCCGATCGAGTTCTATACCGAACTTGTCAACAACCTAAACAGCTTATCCGATCTTGACAGGCACCTCTACCGGCTTGGCATCAAAGTTTATATGTCCTTTGACGGTGACGAGGAACATATTCAAGCCATGGAAAGATATGAAGAGTCTGTATTCACCCGGCATGCTGAGATTCTTAGGCCATACCTACTAAATCCTGCTGATTGTGCCGTTGTCGTCCGCACACTGATCCATCTCGTGGACACGTTGATTGTTGAAATCGTAGTAAAAGGCAGATTCATATCCGAAGAAGATATCAGGGCTGAGATTTCGCTTATCTTAAGCAAGAACATACAACCGAGCACCCATTCATTCTGATGGCACTAGGGAGTGTTGGATGAATCGAAAAAGAAGAAACTGCTGCCAAAACATTTCTCCTTTAATACTCCGGGAGGCAGATGCGAGAAATGCGAAGGGAGCGGTGAGCTTACCATAACTATGCATTTCCTGCCGGATGTTCAGGTGAAATGCCCCGTCTGCCACGGGCGAAGGTTCCAGAAGAGTATTTTAGAAGTACAGTACAAAGGATTCAGCATTTCCGACATTTTGCAGATGACCATTGCGGAGGCCTCTGCTGTGTTCTGCGACGTGCCACCCATTATGGATCGGTTGACTGTTTGGCAGAAAGTCGGTCTTGGATATTTGAGCCTTGGCCAGTCCGCCACGACCTTATCGGGCGGAGAAGCGCAGCGCATAAAGCTGGCAAAGGAACTCGGAAAGCAACCATACGGACATACGCTGTATCTTTTGGATGAACCGACCAAGGGGCTTCATCCCCACGACGTCAAAAAGCTGGTTGCGCTGTTGAATGAATTGGTTGCCAATGGCAACACCGGGATTTGCGTAGAACACAATCTTGATGTCATGGCAATGTCCGATTGGGTGATTGATTTCGGGCCTGAGGGCGGAGACGCCGGTGGCGAAATAATGGTGCAGGGCACGCCGGAAACGGTGGCAAGAACAGCCCGATCTCAAACGGGTGCGTGTCTACGTCCGGTCATCAATGTTTGAGCGGGCTTCGCAAACGAAGTCAAGAATGGATTTCCGCCAACTGTGACCGTATGGATAGAGGATAGATATTGTTTTACTCAGCAAATCGTCTGCAAAGCCGAGTAGATCGATGGTAAACGAGTGCAGCGCATCAAAATTGTCTGAAACTGTAAAGACGAGTTCACACCACCAGCAACCGCAACCACACAGGAACCAGAAAAGTCGGCATAGCCGGTAAATACATACCAACTATGCCGGCATTTTTCCGGGATCAAATCCCGAAGACGCACCCTCAAATTGGGGGTTTATTTTTTTGCTTGCAGGGAGATGGCGGCCCTTGTGGAAGAATAGCAAGGAGAATAGAGGTTAGGAGTTTCCCCATTGAGCTCAAGGCTGTTTGTCTTCGATATTGACGGAACACTGCTCACCACCGACTACAAGATTTTGCCATCCACGAAAAAGGCCATAGGTCTCCTTTTGTCCAGGAACATCCAGATCATGTTAGCCAGCGCTCGGCCGCCTAAGGCGATGGACCCCATTGCGGCGGAGCTTGGTTTGGATCCCTTCTACATCAGCCTAAATGGGGCCCTTGTGGTCCAAAAAGAACGCATTTTGCTGTCCCAGACCATGCTAGCCGAGGCGGCCCAAAGGGTGATTGCCCTTGCTTCGGAAGTCGGCTTGAGCGTCAATCTGTATTCCAATTGGGATTGGTTTATTCAAGCGCCTAATCCATGGTCAACCCATGAAGGTGACATGGTGGGCTTTTACGGCGAAATTCGTGATTTGAAAACAGTCGGCGAGGTCCACAAGATCCTGTTAATGGGTGAACAGGAGAGAATTATAGACATCCAGGCTAAGCTGGGTCAAGAGCTGCCCCAGGTTGCGGCCACACGTTCGATCCCTAGCTACTTGGAAGTGGTAGATGCCAGGGTCAGTAAGGGCAGAACCCTGCGCACCGTGTCGAAACTGCTCAATGTGGACCAGCGACACATCGTGGCCTTCGGCGATGGGGAGAATGATCTCACCATGCTCAAGTCGGCGGGGTTTTCCGTGGCTATGGGCAATGCCCATCCGCTGCTGAAGAAGGAAGCGGATTGGATCACCGGCACAAACGAGGAAGACGGCGTTTTACAGGCTGTGGTGGAAATTCTGGAACGAGGTGAACTCAGCCCATGAAAGACGTAGATTTTGTGATTATTACGGGATTGTCAGGGGCTGGTAAGACCCAGGCTATGAAGGCCTTAGAGGACCTTCACTTCTTCTGCATCGATAATCTGCCGCCAGCTCTGGTGCCCCCCTTGCTGGAGCTGCATGGTCAAACCGTGACCAATCGCCAATACGCCATAGCCATTGACATCCGCGTTCGCGAGTATTTCAGCGACTTACGCCGATCGTTGGATTGGCTGGAGCATAGCGGTCATTCCTATCATCTCATTTTCCTGGACTGCAGTGACACCGTGTTAATTCAGCGTTTCAGCGAAACCAGGCGCCTGCATCCTTTGGTGAAAGGTCAGACCAAGTCGGAAAGTATAGCGGAAAACATTACCGCCGAGCGCCGTCTCTTAAGTGAAGCTCGGGAGATGGCCGATGTGATCATTGACACCACCGATCTGCGCCCTATGGACTTAAGGGTGCGCATCAACGAGATTTATCTCGGTCTGCCGCTACAGGATGCCCTGCTTGTCGATGTCTTTTCCTTTGGGTACAAATATGGTGCCCCCATCGATGCCGATATCGTCTTTGACGTACGCTTTATTCCCAACCCTTACTATGTGGATGAACTGCGCCCTCTCACTGGTGAGGATGCCAAAGTGGCTGACTATGTCTTGAACTACCCTGTCACACAGCTTTTCCTTGAAGAGTTCACCAACTTGATCCGGGATTTGCTGCCTAATTACGCCAAGGAAGGTAAGGCTCGCTTAACCATTGGCATTGGGTGTACAGGTGGGCAGCATCGTTCCGTGGCCATTGCCGTGGAATTGGTCAAACGTCTGGAGGAACAGGGGATCCAGGCTCGATCCAGACACCGCGAGCAGAGTTATTGATCTAGATCGTAGAAAGGTGATCTCTTCATGAATCGTGCTGAACGTTTAGGGCAGGAAAGAATCTTTCCTTTGTTGCTTAGTTTTTCCCTGCCTGCCATTGTAGGAATGCTTGTACAAGCCCTTTATAATGTGGTGGACCGCATTTTTGTTGGAAACGGAGTTGGACCTTTGGGTCTTGCCGGGCTGACAGTGATATTCCCGATTATGCTGGTGCAGATGGCCTTCTCCATGCTGATCGGCTTAGGCGCCACCGCCCTGATTTCCATTCGTCTGGGGGAAGAAAGACAGGCGGAGGCGGAACGGATCATGTCCAACGCCGTGGGCCTCTTGGTTCTGGTTTCCGTAGTCATGACCGTACTTGGCGTCGCCTTTCTAGAACCCCTGATTCGCTTGATGGGGGCCAGTGATGCAGTCTTGCCCTATGCAAGAGACTATCTCAGCATCATTCTTTTGGGGACCGTGTTTCAGTTCATCGGCTTTGGCATGAACCACATGATTCGAGCACAGGGAAGTCCCAGAATCGCCATGGCCACTATGCTCATTGGCGCCATTACAAATATTATTCTGGACTTTGTTTTTATCTTTGTCTTAGGCTGGGGAGTGGCCGGAGCCGCTTTGGCCACCGTGCTTTCACATGTGGTATCCGCAGCGTGGGTGTTGTCCTTCTTTCTGCGAGGCCAGAGCCAGCTGCGCTTGGATTTCCGCAGCATTTTCAGAATCCAGTGGCCTGTGGTTGTGCAGATCGTCTCCATCGGATTTGCTCCCTTCTCCATGCAGCTGGCGGGAAGCGTACAGAATTTTCTGCTGAACCAATCCCTCGCTCACTATGGCGGAGATTTGGCCATTTCGGCCATGGGTATTGTTTTCAGTGTCAACACCATCTTCTTGATGCCCATTTTCGGGATTAATCAGGGGGCTCAGCCTATCTTAGGCTTTAACTACGGCGCAAAGAAGTATGAAAGGGTCAAGGAAACCCTCTGGTATGCGGCGGCCGGGGGGACGATCATGTCCACGCTGGGCTTCGCAGTCACACGTTTGGCACCCGTCCCGTTGGTGTCTTTGTTCGGAAAACACGATCTTGAGCTGATGGATCTCGGTATGCAGGCCATGAAAATTGTGATGGTGTCCTATCCGATTATTGGGATTCAGATCATCGGAGCAAACTTCTTCCAGGCCTTGGGCAAGCCCAAGAAGGCGGCCTTTTTGTCTTTGAGCCGCCGGGTCTTGCTGCTGATCCCCTTAGTGTTCATTTTGCCTCGATTCTTTGGTGTGGCCGGGGTGTACATGGCCTATCCTGTGGCGGATGTGGTGGCGACCATAACGACCCTGTGGTTCTTGCGGCGTGAGTTGGCTAAACTCGGGAGCGAGGATCCCAATCCAGCAGAGGAGGCGGGTGTATGGGAATCTATTTAGCGCAGGTCAATCCCACGGTGGGCGACCTTCAGGGCAATCTGAAGATATTACGCCATATTGTTCAGGACCACCAAAATGAGGAGCTGATTGTCTTTCCTGAACTCTTTCTGACGGGTTACCCTCCCCAGGATCTCCTATTTAAGCAAGAGTTCCTACAAGGCGTACAGGAGAGTATCAGGGAGGTTCAGGCTTTCTCGGCAAGTTATCCCAACACGGCGATTGCGTTCGGCACACCCTGGGTCGAGGGGGATCGCCTGTTCAGCGCGGCCTGTGTAATCCAGGCTGGCGCCGTCCTTGGCATCCAGCCCAAGCGGCAGCTGACGAGATTTCGGGGTTTCGATGAGACTCTCTATTTCCATCCAGGCGAAAAGAGCATCCTTCTGCAGCTGGGATCAAGAACCGTCGCCTTCACTCTTGGACTGGAACTCCGGCTTGACCTGGCACTGGAGCTGCAAGAAGCTGGCGCGGACCTGATCATCAATCTGGCTGCGATCCCATTTCGCCTTGGTGAGGGCCGTAAGGGCAGGGCCGAGCTTTTGGATGTGGCGAAAAGGGCAAACATGCCCATCATCAGAGTTTCCCAGGTCGGGGCCAATGATGGCCTGATCTTTTCAGGGGGAAGCTTTGCCGCGGATAACGCAGGCCGGCTGAGCACTCTTCTCCCAGAGTTTGAAGTGGGCGGTGCCTGCGCCGATCTAGAGCGGCCCGCAGAGGACATAACGATGGAAGGCGAGGATGATGCAGCCCAAGTCTTTCCCGCCTTGGTCCTCGGTGTCCGGGACTATGTACGCAAGAGCGGCATGTCCAAGATTATTTTGGGACTGTCCGGCGGATTGGACTCTGCAGTTTCCGCAGTGATTGCAGCCGAAGCTCTGGGCCCAGAGAATGTCTGGGGGATTACCCAGCCCGGGCCCTATTCGCCGGCGAGCAGTCCGGCCGATGCAGGGCAGGTGGCAGAGAATCTGAAGATAGCCTTCGATACGATACCCATTACAGGGCTCTACCAGGCTGTACTGGCATCCTTGGAGCGGCAGTTTTCCCATACAGAGAGCAATGTGGCCGAAGAAAACATCCAGGCGCGTCTGCGGGGGAATTTGCTCATGGCTCTGTCCAATAAATTCGGCGGTTTGGTTTTGAGCAGTGGTAACAAGAGTGAACTGGCGGTCGGATACTGTACCTTGTACGGAGATATGAGCGGCGGTTTAGCGCCCATCGGCGACTGTTACAAGACCATGGTTTACCAGCTCGCTTACTATATTAATCGGGAGCGGGAGATCATCCCCTGGAACACCATCGAAAAACCCCCGTCTGCAGAATTGAGGCCCAATCAGCGAGATGACGAGAGTTTGCCGCCTTATGATATCCTAGACGGCATTCTAAGGTCCTACCTGGACGATGGCCTTGGTGCGCCGGAGATCATCTCCCAAGGTTATGCCCCTGAGACAGTCCGTTGGGTCCTGCATGCCGTCGGCAGAAACGATTACAAGCGCAGGCAGGCTCCTTTGGTTTTACAGGTGACAGCGCCGCTTCTAGGGACAGAGCGGAACATGCCCCTTGCAGGATGCAAAGGGTTTTAGAAGGTGTTTCCATGCGGGATATTCCCATTTTGTATGAGGACAATCATCTTTTGGTTGTGGTGAAGCCCCCCAATCTCCTCTCCCAGGGGGATTATACCGGGGATCGGGATCTACTGACGATCATGAAGGAGTACATCCGGGAGAGGTATCAAAAGCCGGGAAATGTATACTTGGGCTTGGTGCATCGTTTGGATCGTCCGGTAGGTGGGGTGATGGTCTTTGGCAAGACCTCGAAAGGGGCCGCCCGCCTTGCACAGCAGATTCGGGAAGGCGGATTTCAGCGCAGGTATCTAGGGGTGGTGGAAGGCTATCCTCGGCATCTGTCTGGAAGCTTACGTCATTACTTGCTGAAGGACAAAAGGCGGAATTTGGTCCGTGTTGTTCGGCCTCACGAAGAAGGGGCGCAAGAGGCGATCCTCGATTACGAGGTGCTAGCCATGTCTAACAGCCAGAGTCTAGTTAGGATCCATTTGCGGACGGGACGTTCCCATCAGATCCGCGTCCAGCTGGCGGAGATGGGTCATCCCCTCTGGGGGGATCGGCGCTATGGACAAAACCAGAGGCAGCAGGGGACCATCGCCCTCTGGGCTGAGGGCATCTCTTTTAGGCACCCCACAACCAGGGAGCTGCTGGACTTCTCCCGCCGACCGCCCCAGAGCAAACCGTGGACAGCCTTTGATTTAGAGCTTTGACTGGAGGAGCACTCGCTCCACCTTGGCCTCTTTTCCCAGGCTGAGGACAGCCATGCTCACAGGGAGCAGAAAGCGCCTCGGGCCTGCGCTCCCCGGGTTGAGATACAAGCGGCCCTCCCTTTTTTCTTGGGAAAACTTATGGGAATGACCGAATATGACAATGTCCGTATCCCCGAGGGGATCAGGCAGATCCGAGATACTATGGACCACGAGAATCGACCATTGATCCAGCCTAAGCCGTTCGGTCGTTTTCAGGTCCTGGGCCCAGGGGCCCACATCCATATTGCCCCTCACTGCGGTCGTTGGAGCTATGCTTGCCAACTCCGTCAGGATAGAGGGGTGATCTAGATCTCCGGCATGGATAATATGCTGGCATCCCTGGAGTATTGTTTTGGCTTGACTTCGCAAGAGACCATGGGTGTCCGAGATCACTCCGATTCGAACCCGAGACATAGCAGCGCTCCCTTCTATTTTGGCAATTCTGCTCGGAACTTGGCAAGAATGGTTACCGCGATTTGGAGTTGACCGGGCATCAGAGAGTCGGCCAGCTCCGCCCCGACACTGACCCCGCGGGTGTCAAATTCTCCGCCGTAAAAATATGATTCTTCCACACTGTCCAAGATCAGGTGCTGCGCCTGATTGGCCTCTGCCAGTAGACCAGCTTTCCACCACGCCTCATCCATGGCCTGTTTAAAAGCTTCTTCCCGGGGAGTGCGGTAGTCTTGTACACCGTATTGCAGCCCGTAGATGATGTTAGCTCCGGCCTGGGTTACCTGATCGAGGAAGGGGGCTACGTTGGTTAAGTCCTGGATTTGCACTTCGAAGACGTGGCGCAGGGTGAACCCTTCGGGAATGGACTTTTGGCTTACCTCGTCCCAGCGTTCGTTTTGATACATGTTAAACTCGGACGTTCGGACCAGTTCAGGTGCTGTGAACTCCTGGGCAATGCCAATGATCTTTTGCATCACTGCATTGCTCTTGGTCAAGGTCTCTGCAGCCGTTGGCCCATCTGTTTTTGCACCCACCCACATCTGCGCCTTCGTCGGCGGTACATAAACCACGCCTGTGGCCTGTACTTGCACGGTAAAGGTGTTTTGTTCATTGGCGAGAGCTGGAATCGAGACCAAAAGCGCCACAATGAGCAGGAGGACGAACCATACTTTGCTTTTCACAGCGGTCACTTCCTTCATTTTGATGTTACATAGTTCGAGGCGCCGTGGGTCTTTTTGAGGTAATGATTCTGGTGGAGTTCAGCACGGCTAAAATGGTTACCCCCACGTCGGCAAAGACCGCTTCCCACAATGTGGCTAGGCCCAATGCCCCCAGGGTGAGCACAAGGAGTTTCACTCCGAAGGCGAGACCCATGTTCTGCCAGACCGTCCCATTGGTCTGCTTGGCGGTTTCCAAGGCCTTGACAATGCTCAGGGGATTATCCGTCATCAGCACAACGTCCGCAGTTTCAATGGCTGCCTGGGAACCCAGGGAGCCCATGGCCACGCCCACATGGGCTCGGGCCAAGGCGGGAGCGTCATTGATCCCATCCCCCACAAAGACCACCTTACCCGGGGTCTTTTTTTCTGCCATGATCTGCTCCAAAGCCTCCACCTTCTGGTGGGGGAGGAGTTCGGATCGCACATCTCCGATGCCAAGATCCGAAGCCACTCTGTGGGCTGCTGGGGAGGCATCACCCGTGAGCATAACGACTTGCATTCCCATGCTTTGAAGTGCCTGGACAGCTTGGGCCGCCCCCGGTTTTGCCTGATCGGCCAGTTGGATGGAACCGGCATATGTCCCGTCGAGGGCCACATGAACTCCGGATAGGGTGGCCTCAGTCATGATCTGAACTCCGGCGCTCTCCAGGAGATGTTCGCTGCCCACCAGGACGTCCTGGCCTTTAAGCTGGGCACGCACTCCGAATCCGGAGAGCTCTTCCAGGTTGGTGATGCTCCCAGGGTCAATCTCCTCTCCGTAGGCCGCTACGATGGAACGTGCGATGGGATGGGAGGAGGCGCTTTCTGCCCAGGCCGCCATCTTAATTACATCCTCGGCCGAAAAGCCATTGGCGGGTGTGACTCCTAGAAGGGAGAACTGACCTGTGGTGAGGGTGCCCGTCTTGTCAAAGACGATGGTATCCGCTTCATGCAGGGCCTGTAAATAGTTGCTTCCCTTGATTAACACTCCTTGCCTGGCTGCTCGGCCAATTCCTCCAAAAAACCCAAGGGGAATGGACACCACAAGGGCGCAGGGGCAGGAGATCACTAAGAATACGAGGGAGCGGTAGAACCAGTCTGCAAAGGCGCCGCCAAAAAGGAGGGGAGGCAAAACGGCAATGAGGACTGCAATGCCCACCACAATCGGCGTATAGTAACGGGCGAAGGAGGTGATGAAATCCTCGGTCGGCGCTTTGTTGGCCGTAGCGTTTTCCACCAACTCCAGGATACGGCTGACGGCGGAATCGCCTGCAAGCTTGTGGGCGCGCATAGTCAAGAGACCGCTTAGATTGATGGAACCGGACAAAACCTCCGATCCTTCCGCCACATCCTGGGGCAAGCTTTCTCCTGTAAGTGCCGAAGTGTCCAGAACCGAAAAACCCTTGACAATGGTTCCGTCAACCGGAATCCTTTCACCTGGACGTATCACCAGGAGATCTCCCACTGCCACATCGTCCACGGCAATATCGAAGGTGGTATCCCCTACTTGGCGGTGGGCGATTTCTGGTTTCACCGCCAGTAGAGCCGAAATGGAGCGGCGGGATCGATCCACGGCCAGGCTCTGCAGGAACTCGCCTGTGCGGTAAAAGATCATCACCGAGGCCGCTTCGGGGAACTCGCCTATGGCCAGAGCCCCCAGGGTGGCCACGGTCATTAAGGAGTTCTCATCAAAGATGCGGCCCCCTCGAGCATTTTGCACCGCGCTGAGCAGGACTTCGTGTCCAGCCAAAACATAGGCCGCCAGGTACAGGGCCCTTTTCCAGAGCATATCCGGTAAGACAAGGGCAATGAGAAAACCGATGATGCCAAGGAAGTAACTGAGGTTCCTGGCGGTAAAGATACTTCGCTTTTGCCTTTGGGCTTTGTGTTCGGTCACAACAATATGGGGTTCAAAGGCGGCGACGGTCTCCTGCAAAGCGCTCTTGATTCTCTTGGTGTCCCCTTCGACCACATCCAGAAAGATGCGGGCGGACGAGAAGTCCACTACCGCTTTCTCCACGTTTTCCAGCTGGCCCGCGGCTGTTTCGATTTTCGCTGCGCAAGTGGCACAGCCCAGTCCTTGGAGGGAATAGATCACGCGCATCATCTCACCTCAATTACGCTCCTGAATATGTTGGTACCCTTGATCAAAAATTGCTTTGATGTGCTCATCGTCGAGGGAGTAGTAGACCACGCGGCCTTCTTTGCGATAGCGTACCAGTTTGGCCCCTTTCAGCACTCTCAGCTGATGGGAAATGGCGGATTGGGTCATGTCCAAGAGATAGGCGATGTCGCAAACGCACATCTCCGATTGAAAGAGTGTATACAGAATGCGAATTCGGGTTGTGTCCCCAAACACCTTGAAAAGCTCCGCCAAGTTGAAAAGGTTTTCCTCCGGAGGCATGTTCTGGCGTACTTGTTTTACACGGTCTTCATGGATCACCGTAACCTCGCAGCAGGGACTTTGTTCCGTCATGGGGGCACCTCCTTTCTCTTAAATATGAATATATGCTCATATATTCATATACCTACCTATACTATATGCATTGAGGCGCTTTTTGTCAATAGAAAGACCCCATCCAAAGTGGATGAGGCCGATGGGGAACTGGAGAAAATGCTGCCTAGTCAATCAGGAAAACGACGGAGTAGTGGGCCAAGAAATCATAGGTATCCAAGGCATCTAAAATAGCCTGGGCATCCGCATCGCTAATGATCACGCTGGATTCGGTGGTACCCGATAGTTCAAGGGCCTTGACCACCAAGGGAGAGACTTTGACGGTATCATCGGGCTGAATACGTCTGAGCAGTTCAGGGCTTAGCTCCTGACCATAAGAGGCAATGCCCGCCTCCTGCAGGAAGCCGTAAGAGACAGCCACTCCGGCGTAGACCAATTGTCCCGATTCGGAGAAAACTTTAGGACTCATGCCCCGCTGTAAGTTCAGCCCCCGAGCGTCTACGATCAGACCGGTGTAGACTAGACCTTGCCGAATCAGCTCTTCATCAGCCAAATCAAGCTCTACGCGGCGAATATTGAACTCATCCCACTCCATCTCGACACCTTCTGACGCAGTAAACACCACAGTGGCACGGAGGGCGCCTGGGGGCGCAGTAACGATGGTGGAAATGTGCTGCCATTGATTAGGACCCGCTAGGCTTCGACTCAATTGGGTTGAACGCAAATACTCTCCATGTTCGGTGTGGATGTAGACGGATGCCAGCGTAGGTGCATCTTGTAGATTCGTTCTGATGCGCACGCTCACCTCATAACGGGCACCCGCTTCTAGAAGAAACGTCCGTCGAAACTCGCTGGCCTGCCCCAGACTGGTCGCTAGAAACAGGAATAACAACAGGGAAAGGGTGAAAATGTGCTTTCTTTTCATCGTACCAACCTCCCGTCAGTTCTCTAGATCCTTTCGCAGACTTTACCGCCGATCTGACCCTAAATACCAAAACAGGGACCCGATTAGGGATCCCTGTTTTAGTTAGCCGACAATTAAGCTTTGTCCTGCTTCGATCATGTCCATCGACTCAATTTCGTTCCACTCCAGAAGCTGCGCCAAGGTCACATTGTACTCATGGGCAATTTTGTAGAGGGTGTCGCCGATTTCCACACGGTGGATGACCGGCTCCAGATCACCCAGGTAAAAATGGATAGGAATACGGATCAGATCGCCCGCTGCTAGCTGGTTGTCTGTGAGATTGTTGGCAGAACGCAGGGTGTCTTCGGGCACCTGATAGGCCTTGGCCAGGGAACGGGTATTGTCACCAGGCTGTACGACGTGGTAGCTCCACAGGGTTTCCACGGGTACAAGGAGTTTTTGACCGATCTCCAGTCTATCCGGTGTAATACCGGGGTTGAAGTCCAAAAAGGCGACAACGGTTGTTCCGTAGCGCTTGGCCAGACTGTGCAGTGTATTGCCGGCGGTAACGGTATGGTACTGAGGTTCGGCCGCCCCTGCCACCATGGTCAGGCTCAACACGAACACAGTCAGTACGGTCAGTAGGATTTTTCTCATGCTTACACCTCCATCCCCAATTATCGTCTTGAGCTGGGGTAAAGGCAAAGGTATCTTCTGGTGCAACTAGTATGATATGCCGCTGCGGCGCAGAGTCCAGTCCAGAAGCTCAGGCGTTATCTGCTTTTGGAAGAAGACTTCCATAAACGCCTTGTATGTATAGGATAGATCGGCGCCATAGGAGTTGGGATAGGCAATGGAGTGCAGCCATTCCAGCCCCAAAAGACAGAAGATGGACCCCGGTTCTAGCCAATTCAGGGGAAAGGCAGGAACCTGATAAATCCGCTTGTGGCCATCCATTTCGATACTTCGGTACGGATCCGCCACGCTGTGGGGCATAATCAGAACGTAGTCTGGCAGGGGTGGCTGATTATCCCAGGTGGGGATCTCCACCATCCTGGCCAAGCCTAGGAGTTCGTCAAAATGTCCGGGGTCTTGGGACGAGACAATGTGCACAGGAACAGGGGCATAGTTCACTTGAAGCTCTTGGAAGCTGGAGATCCGGTCTAAATGGTTCTCCACAAATGCAGCTAGGGCCTGTCCCCTGAGTTCTTTCCCCAGGAGCTGACCTAGAAGACGGAGCGCTTCGGGAAGCGCTTGCAGACGGTTGTCCACCAAGATGGTGGGTATGCCCAGAGCTATCTCGATGGCATCGGCCAAGGCGATGTTGTTGGCATCAATGGATGCGTAATGGATCACTAAGTCGGGTTTCTGTTCCATGATGATCTCGTTTTGTATCGTCTGAAAGGTTTCATCCCAGGTGCCAACAGTGGGCAGTGCATGGAACTGGGGATCAATGGCGAATTCGAGCTCCGGACTTAAACCTCGATTCCAGCCTATGATGGAATGGGGTTCGAGGGCATAGGCCACAAAACAGCCCGTTTCGGTTGTGGTGTATACTTTGCTGACATTAGCTGGGATTCTGACTAGGCGTCCCCCGTGGTCAGCGCACAGATCAGCGGGCAGCACTGCGTTGCCTAGCATTCTGGGGAAAAGGCACACTAGCAGCAAGATTAGACATGCCGTCTGGCCCAGACGGGTACTTTTCTTCACAGGCAACCCTCCTTAGCAAAACCCATTCTAAATGTAACTTTATGCCACCGTCGCCCTCCTGTCAATTGGCTGGCCCTTGCCTTCCTGATTTCCGAGGGATCCTTCATTTTGTGAATTCAGCAGACGCTTTCCTTCTGAACCTCCATTAAATCCCGGTTTACGATGATCTTCTTACGAATATCGTAAGTTGTTGTTGACAAGCAATATATCGCGGTAGTATAATCGGGCAATAAGGATGTAATACGTTAGCTCTTAGCTATGGTCACCTATGGAGGTCCTTTAGAATGACAAACCCTGCACTTGCCCCGACCCATGTCGGCGGCACCTATGGAAGCAGCAGTACCTTGGCGGAGAATGTCCTCTTGGGGGTCCGTGATCTGCACACGCATTTCTCTACGGACGAAGGGCTGATAAAGGCTGTCAATGGTGTCTCCTTTGACATTCGAAAGGAAGCTGTTTTCGGAGTGGTAGGCGAAAGCGGCTGTGGAAAGAGCATTACAGCCATGTCCATCATGCAGCTGCTTCCCAAACCCCACGGACGCATTGATTCGGGTCAAATCTTGTTTCGCCACGGTCCCACAGACATCGTTGATTTGGCGCAGCAAGATCCTACAGGCCCTTTAATGCGGCGTATACGGGGCAATGAAATCGCCATGATTTTTCAAGAACCCATGACCTCTCTCAACCCGGTCTATACGGTAGGCTTTCAGATCGTTGAGGCCATCATGCTGCATCAGAAGGTTACCGAAAAACAGGCCTGGAAAATGGCAGAGGAAATGCTGGCCAATGTGGGTATTCCCAGTCCTGCACAGCGGGTGAGGGAGTTTCCCTACCAGATGAGCGGCGGCATGCGGCAGCGCGCCATGATAGCCATGGCTCTATCCTGCAACCCCACCCTTTTAATCGCGGACGAACCCACCACAGCTCTGGATGTAACGATTCAGGCCCAGATTCTCGATTTAATGCGAAGGCTGCAGAAGCAATACAAGATGTCCATCATGATGATCACCCACAATCTCGGCGTGGTGAGCCGTATGTGTGATCAAGTGGCGGTCATGTACATGGGCAAGATCGTTGAGCAGGCCTCAGTTCGCACCCTTTTTCACAATCCGGCCCACCCTTACACTGTGGGACTTCTCAATTCCATTCCCAAATTGGGCGGTCGCAGGCAGAGACTGGAACCAATTAAGGGCGTTGTTCCCGATCCCCGGGATATTCCCGAGGGCTGCAGTTTCCGAGAGCGCTGCCCCGTGGCCTTTGAACAGTGCCTTCAGGATCCGCCGAACACGGTCCTGGAAGAGGGGCACGCTGTCCGCTGTTGGCGCTTTGTGAAGCAAGAAAGCCAGGAAAGGAAGGCTGTGCAATGACGACTCCGAAGGGCGATCCCATATTGTTAAAGGTCGAAGGCTTGCGCAAGCACTTTCCCATCACCAAGGGCCTGTTCCGCCGAACGGTGGGTTATGTGAAGGCCGTGGATGATGTCAGTTTTCAAGTGCGTAGGGGGGAGACCCTTGGCGTAGTGGGTGAGAGCGGCTGCGGTAAGACTACGATGGGTTTGAGTATTGTCCAGCTGGTTCAGCCCACCTCCGGCCGGATCCAACTAAGTGATAACGGCGGGTGGATGGAGGTCAATTCCAAAACCATCCGTCATCTGCGTGATAAAATGCAAATTGTCTTCCAAGACCCCTTTTCATCGCTGGATCCTCGCATGCGCATTCGGGACATTGTGGCAGAGCCGCTGCAGGCCCATGGCATGAAGAATAGGCGCCAGCGCTATGAACGGGTAGAAACGCTGCTTGAGGCGGTGGGTTTAGGTTCCCACCATATGAACCGCTTTCCCCACGAGTTCAGCGGCGGACAAAGGCAGCGGATCGGCATTGCCAGGGCCTTGTCCCTGAATCCATCCCTGGTTGTCTGCGATGAACCGGTCTCAGCTTTGGACGTGTCCGTTCAGGCCCAGGTACTGAATCTACTGGATGACCTGCAGAAGGAGTTTGGTTTGACCTATCTCTTCGTTGCCCATGACTTGTCCGTTGTTCAGCATATCAGTGATCGGGTGGCCGTGATGTATTTAGGGCGCATCGTGGAAATGGGCGAAGTTGACCCACTCTTCCTGTATCCCAAGCATCCGTATACCGAGGCACTGCTCTCGGCGATTCCAGATCCCGATCCGGATGTTGTGGGGGAACAGATTATTTTGCAGGGCGATGTTCCCAGTCCGGCTGACCCGCCCCCAGGCTGCCACTTCCATCCCCGCTGCCGTTACGCCACGGAGCGCTGTCGCCAGGAAGCGCCAGAGCTTGCCGATCTGGATGGCACAGAACATTTTGTGGCTTGCCACCATGCTCAAGACCTAGACTTAACCGGTGTTTCCACGAGGGCAACGGCTTAGGCCGAACCTGTGGTACCGGTGAGTTTAAGGCATAGGCCGTCAGGCTAGACCAAAACGAAAAGGAGGAAAAGCGTTGAAGAGGAAGTTGTTTGGTCTGTTTACTGTGTTGTTGGTGTTTTGTCTCTCAGCTTCTGTGTTCGCATTTGACCCCGAGACCTTTGTGTATGTGGCTGGGGCAGGAGGTCCCCAGACTCTCGATCCAGCGGCCTGCTATGACACGGCCAGTGGTGAAGTTCTGCACCAGGTGTATGACAATCTCTTTGAGTATGTGGATGGACAACTCGATGCAATCGGCCCCATGTTGGCCACCGAGGTGCCCACCGTCGCCAATGGTTTGATGTCGGAGGATGGGCGTACCCTGCGAGTTCCCATTCGTGAAGGCGTTAAGTTCCATAGCGGCGCAACACTGACCCCCGAAGATGTGCAGTACAGCTTTATCCGTGCTATGCTGGCTGACCCTGCAGGCGGACCTATGTGGATGTTCTTTGAACCTCTCCTGGGTGTACAGACAATGCGGGATGTAATCGCCATGGCCGGCGGCTCAGGGGACTTTGCCGACATCTCTGAAGTTGATGCCGACGTATTGCGCAAAGCCTATGATTTAGTAGCTGCCACCATTGAAGTCGATGGACAGGACATTGTCTTTAACTTGGTCGATCCCTATCCACCATTTATCAACATTCTCACCACCGGCGGATCCTGGTCGTCTGTTGTGGAGAAAGACTGGATGATTGCCAATGGCGCTTGGGATGGCAGTCCGGATACCTGGGCGAAGTGGTATGATCAAGCCCTTGAGGACATGACCCTTTATGACAAAGCCAATGGTACTGGTCCATTTAAACTGGATACTTGGGATAAGAGCGGTGCGCAGATTCTGTTCAGCCGTTTCGACGACTACTGGAAGGGGCCTGCCAAGATCAAGAACGCTGTGATCAAGAACATTCCCGAGCTGGCCACCCGTCAATTGATGCTCCGCGCCGGCGATGCCGATGCCATCTATGTGGGTCAAGAAGACCTTCCTCAAGTTCGTACCCTGCCTGATGTGGTCGTTGTGGATGGTCTGCCCCAGGTTACCAACACTGTGCTTTTCTACAGCTTTACCATTCCTGTAGAAGGGAACGAAGACTTGGTTGGCAGCGGTAAGCTCGATGGAAACGGAATTCCCAGTGACTTCTTTGCCGATACAAATGTACGTAAAGCATTTAACTACTCCTTTGACTATGACGCATTCCTGCAGGAAGTGGCCCTTGGCGCCGGTGTAACCCCGGTCGGACCCATCCCCCAGAGCTTGCCCTATGTCAATACGGAGCAGGAGTACTATACACACGATCTGGCGAAAGCTGCAGAATACTTCAAACAGGCCTTTGACGGCGAGCTATGGGAAAAGGGATTTGAAGTAGGCATTGTCTACAACACCGGTAATAACACCCGTAAGACTGCTTTGGAGATTCTGGAATACAATGTGGAAAGCATCAATCCGAAGTTCAAAGTCAATGTTGTCGGTCTGGAATGGGCCACTGTACTGGATAAGCTCCGTTCCGCTTCGCTGCCTGTGTTTGTCATGGGATGGCTCATGGACTTCCCCGATACACACAACTTCGCCGTGCCCTTCATGCACTCCACCGGAACCTTTGCCGGTTTCTGCGGACAAGGTTTGATCGACCTGGCCAAGGTGGAGTTTGACGAACTGGTTGAGGCGGGAATTAAGGCGACCGATCCAGCAGAACGTGAAGAGATCTATTTTGAACTCCAGAAACGGTATGTTGACTTGGCCATCGGTATGCCCTTTATGGAAGCGACAACCCACAGAGTAATGCGGGATTGGGTGCAAGGATTCGTCTATAGCCCAGCCTACAGCGCCAACTATGACTTCTACACAGTCTACAAAGAACAGAAATAGCCTGTACCGTTGAAGCTAATCGGCGAGTAGGATTGCCCCAGGGCAGTCCTACTCCCGCCATCTTCCCAGCTAAGGAGTGTAGAGAATAATGTTGACCTACATCGCCAGGCGGTTGCTGTTTCTACCTGTGGTGTTAATTGGGGTAACCCTCTTGGTCTTTGTAGCTATGTCGCTACTGTCTCCCTACCAATTGGTGAGTACCTATATCAAAAGTCCAGAAGAACTGAAGAATCAGAGCCTTGATGATCTGGTGCGCAAGTATGGATTGGATCAACCTGCGCATGTTCGTTACATGAATTGGATGAAGAACCTATTCAGGGGCGATCTAGGTTACTCTGTATCCGCGAGCATGCCGGTGAAGGAGGCCATCGCCAGACGGTTCCCTGCCACCATTGAGCTAGCCCTCTTTGCCGTGATTCCTGTTGTGTTTGGAGGGATTTGGCTCGGTACCATTTCAGCCAAGAATTACAATAAGCCCCTTGACCACTTGAGCCGCACTTTCGCCATTATTGGCTGGTCCTTACCTGATTTTGTCTTTGGACTCATACTGCTCATGGTTTTTTACGGTGTCTTGGGTTGGTTTCCGCCTGGACGGCTCTCCATGTGGGCTGATACGGTGGTGTTGACGGGTGATTTCGTCAGGTACACCGGGATGAATACAGTCGATTCCTTGCTCAACGGGCGGCCTGATATTTTCTGGGATGCGGTTCGCCACCTCATCGCGCCTGTGATCACTCTCGCCTATTTGTGGTGGGCGTATCTGCTCCGAATTACCCGCTCCAGTATGCTGGAAGTGATGAACAAGGACTATGTGCGCACGGCCCGGGCCAAGGGACTGACCGAGAAGGTGGTGGCCAATCGGCATATCCGCCGCAATGCCATGATCCCTGTGGCCACCGTTTCCGGATCCATGGTTTTGGGACTCCTGGGAGGGGTCGTTATTGTGGAGACGGTGTTTGACTACAAAGGAATTGGGCTGCTTACGGCCACAGGCGCCCAGCAGCTGGACTATACTCTCATTCTGGGGACTACACTGTTTTACGGAATGCTGCTTGTTTTGATCAACCTCGTGGTGGATCTGCTTTATGCGGTCATTGATCCCAGGGTGAGATTGGAGTGATGGTACCATGGTGATGAAAAAACTGCTGCGAAACCCCCTATCCATGATCGGACTGATCCTCTTGCTCGGGTTCGTTCTGGTGGCCATCTTCGCGCCTTGGATTGCACCGACTCCGGAAAACAACAAAAACGATCCCTTTAGGGTACCTCGCTATGGATGGGGATCCAACCCAGAGCCGCCGTCCAAAGCGCATCCGATGGGCTTGACGCAAGGGAAGTACGATATTTTCTACGGTATTGTCTGGGGAACGAGGACCGCGTTTCAAGTGGGACTGATCGTTACCGGTTTAGCTTGTCTGGTGGGAGTGATCATTGGGTCAACCAGCGCATATATTGGAGGGAAATTTGACGAGGTCGTGATGCGTTTTGTGGACGTTTTCATGAGCTTTCCGTTTCTGATTGCCGCCATCGTGATTACGGCTATTTTGGGCAGAGGTTTGGACAAAGTGATCTTTGCTTTGGTCATTTTTCGCTGGACAGGTTACGCCCGTTTGATTCGGGGCAGTGTGCTTCAAGTCAAGGAGGAAGAATACGTCATGGCCGCCAGGGCCGGCGGTGTTTCCCATCCGAAGATCGTGACCAGGCATGTCCTGCCCAATACCATTTTCCCTGTTCTGATCCAGGCTTCTATGAACATGGGATCCATCGTTGTTACGGCATCGACCTTGAGTTTTCTAGGTCTAGGTGCCCCTGAAGGCTATGCTGACTGGGGCCAGATGATCAGTTTTGCCCGGAATTGGATTTTGGGTACACCGGATAATCCTTTGACCTATTGGTATACGGTGATCTGGCCGGGTCTGGCCATCGTTCTCTTTGTCTTATCATGGAATCTAATTGGGGATGCTTTCCGAGACATTATGGACCCCCGGATTCAAGGCTAGGGCTCTTTGGAAAGGGCAGGCTAAGAAGTACGTCTAAAAATGGAACCAGTTGAATATGAGAGCATAGTATGGACTGTTTTAGTATTTGAGTACTAGGAGGTCAGTGCTATGCTTTCTCTTTTCAAGAAAGAGGATTGGTGGGCCAATTGGCTGGGTGCGTTTTTCATTGGGGGGGCAGCCCTCGGTTTGATTCGATTCATTCCGAAGTTGCCGAAGTGGACCGCGTGGGAACAGGCTCTGCCTGTAGATCTAATTGTACCTGTTCTTCTGTGGGCTGTGGGACTTGGGGCCGTGACAGCGCTGGCTCTGATGATTATGGGGGAAGATGTGCGCAAGTATCTGCGGGCCTTTCCCGCCGTTTTTGCTCTGGCGATCTTGTCCTACTTAATCGGTAACCAGAGTACCCTGGCCCATTACGGTTTCAGTGATGTTATCTGGGCGTTAGTCTTGGGTATGTTGATTAGCAATCTGTGGAAAAAACCTGCCTGGATTGTTCCCGCTCTGCGCACCGAGCTGTTTATTAAGACGGGGTTGGTGCTCTTGGGGGCAGAAATTCTCTTTAACCGGGTGCTTGCCCTCGGGGCCCATGGCTTGGGCGTGGCCTGGGTTGTGCCGCCGCTTTTGCTGATCATTATGTATCTCTATGGAACTAAGGTCTTAAAGATGAAGAGCAAAGCCTTAGTGGCAACTGTGGCCACCTGTACGTCCGTTTGTGGGGTTTCTGCCGCTATCGCTACCGGTGCAGCAGTCAAGGCCAAAAAAGAGGAGATTAGCGCAGCTATCTCCGTTTCGCTGATCGTTACTGTGCTGATGATGCTGGGCATGCCGGTTTTGATTCGCTGGATGGGGCTGAGCGAGGCGGTGGCCGGCTCGTGGATTGGGGGTACGGTGGATTCCACAGGTGCTGTGGTCGTAGCCGGCAGCATGGTTGGTCCTTTGGCCATGGAAGTGGCTGCCATTGTGAAGATGCTGCAAAACGCCCTCATTGGCGTTGTGGCCTTTGCCTGGGCGCTGTTCTTTGTGACCAGGGTCGAGAAGGTGCCTGGTACAGAAAAGCTGGGCGTCAAGGAAATTTGGCTGCGTTTCCCCAAGTTCATCCTGGGTTTTGTGGGGGCTTCCCTCTTGATGTCCTTTGTATTCGTTCCTTGGTTGGGGCAGGGGCAGGTTGACGGAATACTGGCAGTGACCGCAACAGCCCGCAAATGGTTTTTCACCCTGGCCTTTGTTAGTATCGGTTTGGATTCACGCTTTGCTAATCTAAAGCAAATCTTCAGTGGGCAGCCCACGGTGAAGCTGCATGTGGTTGGTCAGACCGTCAATTTGATCTTGACTCTGTTGGCTTCAATGTATTTCTTTAGGGGTTTCTAACGCCTTTCACCAGATCAGCCTGTAACGCAAAAAGAGTTCGTGGCCGTATCGGTTCACCGCTGCCAGTTCGATCGCCTGTGCGCGATCCAAAACCTTGTCGCCCATGGCCAGGCTGAGATCGGCCCGATTTCCGATCAGGCTGGGGTGCAGGGTGAGGAAGAGTTCGTCTAGCAGTCTGGCCTGGATAAACTGGTAATTGACCTGTGGTCCGCCTTCCAGCAAAAGACGCCCCACCCTGTACTTCTGCTGAAGCAGAGCAAGGATCTGGCGCGGCGTCGCTTTGGGCAATATCTCGATGCATGCCTGTGCACTAAGGGAAGGTGCCATCCTGCGGGCGCCTTCGGGTGATGTGATCAGGATAGGCGGCAGGGGGGCCTTGATGAAGAGGGGACTGGCAGGGTCGATCGTTCCGCTTCTCGTCAGCACGACAGTCAGGGGCTGGGCGTCCAGCCCCTTTTCCAGCCTCATGTTTTCCATTTCAGAAGGTACACCCAGGTAATAGGGGTGTTGTCGAAGGGTATTTCCTCCGGCCAAAACTGCGTCAAAATGGGTGCGAAGCACATTCATCGTGTGCCGATCAAAGGGGCTGCCAGGATAACCAGGGCGCTGCGCTCCACCGGCTGTAATCTTCCCATCGATGGAGCTAACCATGTTCATCGCCACGAAAGGGCGATCACCTTTCGTCTCGGGGAACTCCAGCTGATTATAGAAATGTGACAAAGCTGGCCACTCCCTCGGCCGCATACTTCCCGTTTTGCAGGTCCTCTTCAACAAGTTTGATGAACACTTCTACGAGGTGCGGATCAAGCTGGGTCCCCTTAACCCGGCGCAGCTCGGCGATGGCGTCAGATACGGCCATAGGCTGGCGATAGCATCTGCGGCCCACCATGGCATCCCAAGTATCGGCTACAGCTACAATGCGGGCTTCCAAGGGGATCTCTTCACCTTTGAGCTGAAGGGGATAGCCTGTTCCATCGTATCGTTCGTGGTGGCTGCCGGTGATGTTCTCAACCATCTTTTTATGCGTTGTTGGCAGGGGAACCTCTTTGAGAAACTCGATGCCCCGCAAAGGATGGGAACGCATTTCTTCCAGCTCATCGCGGGACAGCCTGCCTTCTTTTTTCAAAATAGCATCGGAAATGTCAAGCTTACCAATATCGTGGAAATAGGATGCTTCATCAAACATGTTCAGCTTCCAGATCGGATAATGGCACGCTTTAGCCAGCCGCTTGGAGTAATAGGCTACGTTTTCTAAGTGGGCCATAAGATCGGGATCCTTGGCGTAGACCGCACGCAGCAGAGCTTTGATTACCGACACACGGTAATTCGATTCCAGGTGACCGAGGAACGCTCCTGAGCGGACAGTGATAAAGACGAAATAAGCGCCAAGCAAACCTAAAATGTCAAAGTGGGAGTAGGATACATAAAAAAGACCAGCCAGAGCCGCGGAGGCAGGAATGGTCTTGAGCGAACCCAAAAGCATGCTCCCTACCTCAAGCGGTGCGTTTCCGCGGAAATAGTTGCCAATGATCAGCAGACCGTGATTCACGAGTGTATAGACGAACAGGGCCATAGGCAAAGCTATGGCAAGATTCGTCAGACCTCCGACCCTTTGGAAAGCAACAGCACTTAAGCCTGCTGCTAGTCCCAATGAAGCTCGGTTAAACAAGAACACGGGCCATTCCAGCTCCAGCTCGTCCAGGGAGATCAGCCCTACTGAAGCCATAACGCTGGCCCAGGGTGCCCCAAAATAGACGAGGATAGGGAACAGCAGCGGAAAGTTGAGGGAGAATGCATTTGCATTGGTGACGCTGATCACCCGATAGTGGGAGTTCATAATCAAAAGAACCAAAAAGATCAAAAGGCGGATATCGAACGTAAAGCCCTCAGAAATCGACAGGCCAATTTGTAAGACCAGGGCGCCTATGCCGCAGAGGATAACATATGGTTTGAAGAATTTGTGCCGCATAGTATGTATACCTCCAGAATAGGGAGTTGCCTACCCGTTGCTAGAAAAAGTTTAGCCCATTTTAACGGTGTCAGCTAACACGTTTGCTGCCATTGCCAAGAACGCAGCAATCGTGAGCAAAAAGACCATAAGTCTTTTCATGGTTAAACCTCCCCCATTTAGCAAAATGGGTCAGGTTAGGTATGGATTAGATTCGGTTAAGCCGGGTAGGCAACAACAAGACGGCGATTGACGGCGCTTAAGACCGCTTTCACAATCGCCAAAAGGTAGTCTTCTTTAATTTCCGCAACGCCCATGAGGCTGTGGCGACTACCGCTGGGGTGATCGTACTGCAGTTTCACTAATACTACTCGTTCGCTGTTGAACTCGTTTTTCAACTCCTGGATATAGAGGGGTTCCATTTTTCCGCAACCGATTTGCTCCAAAGCTTTCACACAGGCAACAAGGGTATCCTTACCCAGATCGGCTGTGCGGCGGGCTACACCAAGGCAGGTTCGTCCCCGGCAGAGCAGCTCCACAACAATCTCAGGCTCGGGAATTCTCCTTTGATAAGCGGCAACGATCTGAATGCGCGGATACAAATCGGCTTCGGGTTCAGATTCGGGTGCATCTGGTTTGTACTCTATTACCTTGATCTTGCGGTAGTCCAAGTCCAGATCATGATTGAGGGCCAACGCTCCCACAATGGAGCGTACCATACTCTTGATCTGCTGGGTAGGGTCATCTTGGTTCATTGATGCCATATCGGCTTCCACGAATATTTGTGTTATTTCACCGTTTTCTTCAATCACGCGACAATCAGATACATGCTGCACGGAGCAAATGGTGTCAATAATCGTATTCCCCATGCTATCCATCCTCCTCAAGGCGTCTGAGAATGTACTTCGACAAGGAGCGAAAATTACCTTTTGCGCGGATGATTTTGGCTGCCAAAATTTACTTTGTGCGTCAGAGCGTTCGAGAATCGTAGAATTAGACAGCATAAGAGACTTTCAGCACGCCTGGTTAGCACGCCGAAAGTCTCTTTTTTCCCGTCTTGGGAACCGCCTCTTCCTAGTCCTTGAGGACATTAATGGCTACAAATGCATCTACGCCTTTGCGGAGATTGGCGGCCCATTTTTCCGCGAGCTGAGAGGGGGTAGCTTTGTTGGCATTGGCGTGGTATTGGTCGGCCGTGACAATAAACTGGTTCTTCACGAAAATGTCGGCGCCCCTAACCTGAACATCTTGACCTGATAAGGCGCCGGGGTCCTGTCCGCTGTCAACCCAGGCTTGGAAGACTTGAGAAATGTTGTCCCAAATGGCATCAATTTCCTTGTAGGGGACCTCACCTTCATAGCGATACAGGAAGAAGTTGACCCCCGTGCCTGGGATATCAACGGGTATACCCTGGGCCAGCACTGTACCACTGAACACTACGAGCAAAGCGATAGCAAAGAGGAAGTTTAGTTTACGCACTTGCATTACACCACCCTATTATGATATAGTTTCTACAGTATCAGTTCTCGCAGAACTGACAAATTCCTTTTTCGGTGCGAAAGTCTGAGCGAGAGTTACCGCACAGGATCGCGGAAATGGGTCAAATTTCTTGGCAAAACAGTTGACTTCAGTTCTAAGTGCTGGTATACTTTTAAATTGTCTGGACCTGATAACTGCAAACAAGTTCGGGCGAATAGCTCAGCTGGGAGAGCACCTGCCTTACAAGCAGGGGGTCACAGGTTCGAGCCCTGTTTCGCCCACCATGCGGCAGTAGCTCAATTGGTAGAGCATCGCGTTGCCATCGCGAAGGTTGCGAGTTCGAGTCTCGTCTGCCGCTCCATTTATGCATCGTCATAGGGCCGATGTAGCTCAGAAGGTAGAGCACTTCCATGGTAAGGAAGGGGTCACCGGTTCAACTCCGGTCATCGGCTCCAGCATATCATGCATGCGGAAGTGGCGGAATTGGCAGACGCGCAAGGTTGAGGGCCTTGTAGGAGTTAATCCTGTAAGGGTTCAAGTCCCTTCTTCCGCACCAAAATTACAACTCATGGAGCCGTGGTGTAGTTGGTTAACACGTCGGCCTGTCACGCCGAAGATCGCGAGTTCGAGTCTCGTCGGTTCCGCCAAAACCTTGGGGTGTAGCCAAGTCGGTAAGGCACAGGACTTTGACTCCTGCATTCCCTGGTTCGAGTCCAGGCACCCCAGCCATCTAGCCCAGATAGCTCAGTCGGTAGAGCAGAGGACTGAAAATCCTCGTGTCGCTGGTTCGATTCCGGCTCTGGGCACCATGTTCGGTTCCTTAGCTCAGTTGGTTAGAGTGCTGCCTTGACATGGCAGAGGTCGTTGGTTCGATTCCAACAGGAACCACCATGATGAACTTAGGTGAGCCAAAGCTCACTCCAAATAAACCATCAGTGTACCTTTTGGTGGGACTGGGTCACTTTAAGCAACAACTGTAGTTTTTCAACACGCCCCCATCGTCTAGCGGCCTAGGACACCGCCCTTTCACGGCGAAGGCACCGGTTCAAATCCGGTTGGGGGTACCA
>LSQX01256599.1_pt1 | contig 29497 bp, 31 predicted proteins | sample 654561 | NCBI WGS metagenome assembly LSQX01 (sample SAMN04489861, study PRJNA283612) | anaerobic digester metagenome | isolation source: 4 biogas reactors fed with cattle manure at either 37C or 55C with and... | place: Denmark: Kongens Lyngby | collected 2014 | reverse complement strand
CGTAGTAGCTGACGAAATACTCGACCGCGTTGTGCGGGAAGAAGGCCTTGAACTCGCCGTACAGCTGCGCCGCCAGGGTCTTGTTGGGCGCCATCACGATGGTCGGCTTCTGCACCGCCTCGACCACGTTGGCGATCGTGTAGGTCTTGCCGGAGCCGGTGACGCCGAGCAGCGTCTGCCTCGCCAGGCCGCTTTCGAAGCCGGCGATGAGGCGCTCGATCGCCTGCGGCTGGTCGCCGGCGGGCCGATAGGGGGAAACGAGCTGGAAGCGCGGGTGGTCCGTCCGGTTCATCCGCCCATTGTAGGAGGGCCGGCCGGAACGATCCTGACGCGCCTTCACGGCCTTTCCCCGCGATGCCGGATGGATCCGCCCGATCGCGCGCGGGCTGCGGCTGCGTGATGCTCGCGTTCCGGCACGGGCGCCGGCGGGTGGCATCCCGCCGCGCGGTGCGCATGGGAGCCGGCCATGGACGGCAGGCACGCGGGCTTCACGCCCATCGAAGCAGCGGCGACGGTCGCCGCCGTCGCCCTGGCCCTGGCCCTGGGCCTGCCGGCGCTCGCGGGCACGCTCGAGCGCCAGCGGCTGGCGGGCGTGCTGCACCTGGTGTCGCAGGACCTCGCCGCCGCGCGGAGTGCCGCCATCCTGCGCCGCGAACCGGTCATGGTGTGTCCCGGCGGCCCGCAGGGCGGCTGCGTGCAGGGCCGGGACTGGAGCCACGGCTGGATGGTGTTCGTCGATCCCGACGGCAACGGCCGGCCGGACGCAGCCGCGGACGTGCTGCAGGTCCGCGGCCCCGAGGCGGCCGCGGCCCGGTTCAGCCTGGGGTCGACGCGCCCCTCGCTGCGCTACCAGCCCAATGGCGTCACCGGGCGCGAAGCCCTGAGCGTCGACGCCTGCGCGGGCCGCAGGCTGCGCGGCAGCGTGGTCGTGAGCCGCCTCGGTCGCGTCCGCACCGAACTCCGGCGCGGCCGGGCCCGATGCCCGGACTTCGGCGGCATCCGTCCTTGACCGCGACGCCGCAGGCACTAAAATGGCCGTCCCCGCCCGAATAGCTCAGCCGGTTAGAGCACTTGACTGTTAATCAGGGGGTCGTTGGTTCGAGTCCAACTTCGGGCGCCAGATAGTTGCAGGGGCCGCGAGCGATCGCGGCCCCTTTTTTCGTCCCGGCGGCCGGAGCGCCCGGGCCCCTGCGTTCCAGTCAGCAGGCACGGAGCGCTGGAGGACAGCCATGGCACGTTCGATCCTGACCGTGGAACCGGTCATCGAGGGCTGGGTCGTGCGTTCGCACGGCAATGCGGTGGACATCCGCGCCACCAAGATCGAGGCGATCGCCGCCGCCAGCGTCGCGCGCGGCGCGCGAGCACGAGACCGTTGGCGACGCCACCGCGGTCAGCGTCCGCATGAACACGGGCCAGGACCTGCTGATCGCGCGCCACGGCTGGGACGGCCAGCGCACGCGCAGCCGCTTGCGCTGAGCGCGCGACGGTCGCGCCGCCGTCGCGGCACGACCGCCGCGGCACGCAGCGGATCCCATGCATCGCGCAATCGCAGCGCGCGTGCAGCGTCGCATCCTCACGCCGTGTCACGCGGCGGTGGCTAGATTCCGGGGTCCGCCACCACGCCAGCGAAGATGTCGCGCCTGATCATCGTTTCCAATCGCGTCGCGCTCCCCGGACAGGCCGGCGCCGGCGGGCTCGTCGTGGCACTCGGTGACGCGCTGCGCTCGCAAGGGGGCCGTTCCCGCCGCCGGACATCGCGCGCGCCCTGCCCAACCACGCGAGCGTGCTCGGCGCCATGGCCGCCTACGACCTGGTCGGCTTCCAGACCCGGCGCGACCAGGAGAACTTCGACGCCTACCTGCGCGACGCGACCGCCAGCGGCGAGCTGCCGGCACCCGCGGCGCGCAGGCCGAGGACGCGCGCCTTCCCGATCAGCATCGACGTCGACGAGTTCGCCCAGGCCGCGCGGCGCGCCAGTGGTGCGGCGGCCGTGCGCGGGCTGCGCGACAGCCTCGGCGGCAGCGCGCTTGCCATCGGCATCGACAGGCTGGACTACTCGAAAGGGCTGATGGAGAAGTTCCAGGCCTTCGGCGAGTTCCTGAAGCGCTACCCCGAGGATTCCGGCCGCCTCACCCTGCTGCAGGTGGCGCCGGTCTCGCGCGCCGGGGTGCGCAGCTACCGCGCGCTGCGCCAGGAGCTCGAGCGCGTCGCCGGCCACATCAACGGGGAACACGCCAATCCGCAGTGGACGCCGATCCGCTACGTGAACCGCAACTTCGGCCGCCAGGTCGTGGCCGGCTTCTACTCGGCGGCGCGCATCGGGCTGGTCACGCCGCTGCGCGACGGGATGAACCAGGTCGCCAAGGAATACGTGGCCGCCCAGGACCCGGAGGATCCCGGGGTCCTGCTGCTGTCGCGGTTCGCCGGCGCGGCCGAACAGCTCGGCGGCGCGCTGCTCGTCAACCCGCACGACATCGGCGGCGTGGCCGATGCCATCGCCACGGCACTGCGGATGGACCGCGCGGAGCGCCGGGAGCGGCACGAGGCCTGCCTGGGCGCGCTGCGCGACCAGGACTTCCACTGGTGGGCGGCCACGTTCCTTTCGGCGCTGGATCGCGCGGGCGGCGCGGGCTCGACCCGTCCTTGACGCCCGCGGGTCTAGCCTGCGGGCGTAGGCAGAGGAGAGGCACATGCGCGAGCGCGATCCCAGGGGCCGTCCCGAAGACGAAGGCCCCGGAAACACCGGCGGCGACGGTGGCTATGCCGAGCGCGGACCCGGGCGCGGCGATCTTCCCGGACGCGGCCGCGGCGAGAGCACCCGGCGCCAGACCAATGCCGAGCGCGAAGCGTCCGAGCGCAGCCGGTGGCGCAGGGACGATCCCGACGGCACCAGCGACCGCTTCGGGCAGTCCGACGGCGACGGCCTGTCGGACGACGAGTGAACGGGCCCGTGGACAGCGCCAGCGCAAGGAGCGACCTGATGAGCCGGCTGCATGCGCTGGACGCCGCGCTGGCGGCCTGCCAGCGCAAGGCCATCGCCGTGGACGAACTGTGCAGGGTCTGGGATTCGCACAGCGCCGGCCTCGAAGGGCTGGGCGGCAGCGACGGCGAGTGGGTCGACGCCCTGCTGCAGCGCGTGGCGGTCCGCCATGGGATCCACGGCCTGGTGGCGCCGCGCGCCGAAGGAGCGGACGCGGCGGGACCGGACGGAAGCGGCTAGCGCCCGGGCTGCGCGGCGCCGTCCAGGCCCACCAGCGACCAGCGGCCCCACTGGTCGACCACGCCGTGGCCCGCCGTGCGTCCGGCGCCGGCATCGCCGGAGTAGCGGTACAGGGGCTGGCCGCCGTAGGTGGCGTAGCTGCGTCCGTCGCGCTCGAGGGTCCCGATGCGGGCCTGCTCCACGCCCTGCCCGGCGCTCGGCTGGCTGTCGTGCGCGAGCACCGGGGGCCAGACTTCCTCGCAGGCCGCGTCGCACTTGCTGCCGTCGGTGTTGCCTTCGAGGACATAGACCGCACTCGCGGTCGGCGCGTCGGAAACGCGTGAACGGGCTCAGCGTCGTGCAAGCGACGCGCACGCCGGGCAGCCGGTGCCGCGCGCGCCGCCTGCTGCGCTCACGCACAGCCCGAAGTCGACCAGCCCGGTGATCTGCCGGCTGTCCCCGGCCGCCACGCTGAACTTCCGGCCGGCCGGCGCGGCCCCGCAGCCGGTGGCCTCGGCGCCATCGGCCCGGGAGGCACGGCTGCGCGGATAGACCGTGTAATGGCACTCGCCGCTCGCGCTCTGCAGGCATTCGAAGCGCGCGACGCCGGCCTCGACCCGCGTCCGGCTGTGGACCGCCGCCGACCCGTCCTCGATGCGGTGGACCAGGATCATCCCGCCGGCATCGAAGCCGAACAGGGACAGGATGAAGTACACCAGGGCGATGGGCTTGTTCACGGGACACCTCGCTGTGATCGATGCGACTCCGCGATCCGGGATGCGGCGCGCGTGCTACATGTGACGGAACAGGGGCATGAAGGTCTGGCTGACGGCCAGGGTTTCCGGACGCGTCCTGAGCCGCACGGTGCCGCGGCCGCTGTCGTCGCGGACGATCCCCGCGATCGCCTTGAGATTGACGATCGTCGAGCGGTGGATCTGCTTGAACATGGCCGGGTCCAGCATCTCCACGAGTTCCTTGATCGGCGTGCGCAGCAGCGCCTCGCCCTCGGCGGTCACCACCGTCGTGTACTTGTTGTCGGCGCGGAAATAGGCGACGTCCTCGACCAGGATCAGGCGCGTCTCGCGCCCGGCGCTCGCGGTGATCCAGGTCAGCGGCGGCGGCGCGTCCTCGCGTCGGCCCAACGGCCCGAGGCGTTCCAGCAGGGCCGCGACCGCCGCCGCGTCGCCGCCGCCGCGCGCCTTCAGGCGCTCCACGGTCGCCGCCAGCCGGCCCGGGGAAATGGGCTTGAGCAGGTAATCGACGGCGCCGCGCTCGAAGGCGTCGATCGCGTACTGGTCGTAGGCGGTGACGAACACGATGCGCGTACCGTGGCTGGCCTCGGCCGCGGCGGCCGCGACCTCGAGGCCGTTCAGTCCGGGCATCCGGATGTCGAGGAAGGCCACCTGCGGCTGCAGCGCGGCGATCTCCTCCAGCGCGCTCGCACCGTCGTCGCACTCGGCGACGATGCGAAGTTCCGGCCAGGCGCGCCGCAGCTGGTCCAGCAGCGAGCGGCGCAGCAGCGCCTCGTCTTCGGCGACCACGCAGGTCCAGGCGCCGTCATTCATGGCCGGGAACTCCTTCGTCCGCGGCCGGCACGGTGATCGTGGCGGCCACGCCGGTGGGGAAGTTGGCGACGACCGACAGCGCCGCCTCGCCGGAGAACACCAGGCGCAGGCGCTCGCGCACGTTCCTGAGGCCGACGCCGGTCCCGCTGTTCCTGGGGCTGAAGCCGTCGCCGTCGTCGGCCACCGTGATCGCCACCGTGCCGTCGCTTCGGCGCGCGCGGATCCAGACCGTGCCGCCGGCGGTACGCGGCTCGAGCCCGTGCTTGATCGCGTTCTCGACCAGGGTCTGCAGCATCATCGGCGGCAGCGGTGTGGCGCGCAGCGGCGCGGGCACGTCGACCTGGACCGACAGGCGCGGGCCCATGCGGATCCGAAGGATCTCCAGGTAGGCAAGCGCGCGTTCGAGCTCGGCGCCCAGGTTCGAGAGTTCGTCGCCGGTGCGCGGAAGCGAGTGGCGCAGGTACTGGATCAGGTGGCCGAGCATCCGCTCGGCGCGCGGCGGGTCGCTCGCGGCCAGCAGCTGGGCGCTGGCGAGCGTGTTGTACAGGAAGTGCGGCTCCACCTGCGCGTGCAGCAGGCTCAGCCGGGCCACGGCCAGCTCCTTCTCGGTCGCGGTCTGCGCGGCGGCGGCCTTCTCGCCCCGCCGGTGTCCCGCCACGCGCCGGCTGATCGCACGACTGACGGCCTCGGCGTTTTCGTAGTTGGTGCCGTCGTCGACCAGGAACCAGTCGCTCCACGCCGGCGTTTCCGGCTCGCAGATCAGGGTGACGCTGCCGCTGTCCGCGCCGGGCGTCACCGTGGCCTGGATCCGGTTGCTCGGGATGCCGAACCACAGCAGCGGATTCCAGCGGCCGAGCGGGTGTTCGCCGCAGGTATCGGGGCGCGCCACCCTGGCGCGCAGCTGCAGGCTGTCGCGGGCCGCTTCGACCGCGGTGACGCCCGGCAGCTCGCGGACCGCGGCCTCGAGCAGGTCGAAGGCCTCGCCGGCCTCCAGCGGGATCTCGATCTGGCGGCGCTGGCGGTTCGACAGCACGGTCCTGTCGACCCGGCCCGCGATCAGACGCACGCGTCCGAGGTGGGAGATCGCCCCCGCGACGACCAGCGCCATGGTCGCCATGCCGAGCAGGACGATCGGCCACTCCAGGCGCCCGAGCAGCGGGATCTCCGACCACATCATCGCCACCAGCAGGACCGCCAGGAACCAGGCGGCGGCCAGGCGCAGGACGAAGGCGATGCTCTTGAACACGGGGCGGGCCTTGGCGACGGGATTGCGGCGGAGCATATCCGCCTGGGTCCGGCGGGTGGGCCGTCGTGCGACGAAGCCCGGCCGGCGGCGACGAAGCACCGCCGGGCGGGAGTGGGCCGGACGGCGCGGCCGCGGCACGGCCTTGACATGCGCCGGGCTACCTTGCGCGCAAGGAGGGCACATGACCCGAGACAGCAACATGGCGCGCAGCGCGCAGGTCCTGCGATTCGTGCTCAAGCACCGCAAGGCGGGCCTGTTCAACGGACCCGCATACGACGCGACCGCCGGGGCGGTGGACACGGTGGCCGAGGAGGATCCGGAGGTCGGCCCGCAGGCCTTCGTCCGCGACCTAGAGGCGCTCGGCCCGACCTTCATCAAGGTCGGCCAGTCGCTGTCGACGCGTCACGACATGGTCCCCCCGGGCTACCTGGCCGCGCTCGAGCGGATGCAGGACGACGTGCAGCCGGTGCCGGCGGAGGCCATCCGGGCGATCATCGAGGCCGAGCTCGGCGTCCGCCCGGGCCGACTGTTCCGCGAATTCGACGACGTGCCGCTGGGATCCGCCTCGCTGGCCCAGGTGCACCGGGCCGTGCTGCGCGACGGCCGCGAAGTCGCGGTCAAGGTGCAGCGCCCCGGCGTCGAGGACGAGATCCGCGCGGACCTGGACACGCTGGCCGGCATCGCCCGCCGCGCGGACGCCGGCACCCGCATCGGCCGGCGGCTGCGCTTCTCGGAATGGGTCCACGAGTTCCGGAAGTCGCTGCTGGCCGAGCTCGACTACCGCCTCGAGGCCGACAACCTCGAACGCTTCCGCGACCGCCTGTCCGCCTACCCCGAACTGGTGGTGCCCGCCCCGCTGCGCGACTTCGTCACCCGCCGCGTGCTGGTGATGGAGCTGGTTCGCGGCACCAAGGTCACCGCCCTGGGCGGCCTGCGCCGTACCGAGCACGACTACGAGCCGCTGGCCACCGCCCTGGTGCGCGGCTACCTGGACCAGGTCTTCGTGCACGGGGAGATCCACGCCGATCCGCATCCGGGGAACCTGCTGGTCACCGCCGATGGATGCCTGGCCATCTTCGACCTCGGCATGGTCGCCCACGTCCCGCCGCGCCAGCGCGAGCACCTGCTCAAGCTGCTGCTCGCCGCCGTCGACGGCCGCGGCGAGGAGGTCGCGGCCGAGACCATCGCCATGTCCATCGAGCTCGAGGACTTCGACGAGGTGCGCTACATGCGCGAGGTCTGCCACCTGGTGGCGCGCTACGCGGCGCACGGTAGTTCGCAGGCCCTGACCGAGGGCGCGCTGATGATGGAGCTGGCGCGCCTGGCCGTCGCCTGCGGACTGCGCTCGCCCCCGGAAATGAACCTGCTGGGCAAGACCCTGCTCAACCTCGAAGGCGTCGGCCGGGCGCTGGAACCGGACCTCGACGTCCGCCGCGTGGTGGAAGGCCACCTGCAGGCATTGATGCGGCAGCGCGTGCGCCAGGCCTTCTCGCCCACCCGCCTGGCGGGCGACGCGCTCGAGCTGCAGGCGCTGCTGCAGGAAGCGCCGCGCCGGATCTCGACCATCCTCTCGCTGGTGTCTGAAAACCGCCTGCAGGTGCGGGTGGCCGGACTGCAGGAGTCGCGCCTGACCGAGAACCTGCAGAAGATCGCGAACCGGGTCGCCGCCGGCGTGATCGTGGCCGCGCTGATCCTCGCCAGCGCGATGCTGATGCGCGGCGACGTCGCCGGTCCGCGGCTGTTCGGCTATCCGGCCGTGGCGATGGCCATGTTCCTGGTCGCGTCCGCGCTCGGGCTGGGCATCGTGGCCAGCGTGCTGCTGCGCGACCGCAGGCCGCGCGCGCGGGAGGAGCGCAGTCCCCGGGCCTGACGCCGGACTGGCGGAACGCCGACCCCGGGGCGCGCGCATCGCGCCAGGCGGTCGCGGTGAATCCGGACGGCATCGCCTCCGGGTGGCAGGACGCGCGCGCCGGCGCGCCATCGCAAGCTGGGTGTCCCGGCGCCAGCCCGCCGGCGCATGGAGGCGGCGATGGCGGCAAGGCAAGGCGGAGCCACCCTGGTGGAGGTGGCGGTCACCGTTTCAGTGCTGGCGATCCTCGCTGCGATCGGCCTGCCCGCGATGTCGGCATTGCTGGACAGCCAGCGCACCGCGGGGACGCTGTCCTCGCTGGTGACGCACATGCAGCTGGCCCGGACGGCGGCGGTGAGGCATCGCCAACCGGTCGTGCTCTGCCCCACCACCGATGCCGTACGCTGCGCGACCGGCGGCGACTGGAGCACGGGCTGGATGCTGTTCATCGACCGCGGTGATCGGCGCGCGCCACGGTCGGACGACGACCTGCTGAGGGCCGACCTGACGCCGCGGACCGGACGCCTGCGCGTCGAGGGGTCGGCGGGCCGCTCCTACGTGCGCTACCTGCCCGACGGGCGCAGCGCGGGCACCAACCTCACCATCAGGGTCTGCGACCGCGAAGGCCGGCGCCTGGGTGCCGTGATCGTCAACAACGCCGGCCGGCCGCGCACCGAACGCGGCCCTGCCGGTGCCGCCTGTCCCTAGCTTCGGCGGCCCCGAAGATCCTTCCGATCCCGGAGCGCTACCAGCACTCCGGGCGGTTCGCCGGCGACTGCGTGCCGGCCTGGTTGACGCTGAGCGTGCCGCAGGCATCCCCCGACTGGCGCCCGATGGGCGCCGCCGACACCGTATAGGTCCGGCCGTTGGCGTTGACCGCGACGTTGTAGAACTCCAGCGCGCTGTCCTGGCAGCTGCTGGTATCCGCCACGGCGCCTGTGTAGGTCATGTTCGCCGTGTAGAAGCGCTCCATCTGCTGGGCCACCGCCATCGCGCAGGCCGCGCCGGCGGCCCGGCGCGTCCTGCGGACGTGGTCGTTGTAGCTGGGCAGCGCGATGGTCGCGATGATGCCGAGGATGGCCACCACCACCATCAGCTCGATCAGGCTGAAGCCGTGGCTGGCGCGGGCGCGGCCTCGCGGCGTGGACGTCATGCGCATCCGTCAGTCCCTCCTGATTTCGCGCCAGGAAGCGCGGTCCCAGCGGGGTTGGGAAGTAAGCGGATCCTCGCTCGACCCCCTGGAGCCACCGACAATCGCGCGCCCCCTCGTCAGGTTGGGGAGGGTGGGCATCCCGACGCCGAGATTGACGGAACCGATGGGCAATCCTCCGATCGCCGTGTCATCCGTCCCACCGATCCCATCGAGGTCGAAATAGGACCCTCCCGCGCTCGTCCCGGTGAACGCGTCGAACGCATTGATGTAACCGGTGCCGTCCGCCTCGCACGCGTCGCCGCTGGGAATCATGCTCGCCGTGATGAGGAATCTCGAGACCACCTGGGCGTCCTGGACGATTCGCTCGCCGCTGACGGGGAGGTCGATGTACCAGCCCTTCGATCCCGCTGGCAACGGAGCCCGTTCCTCGAACGCACGGACCGGGTAGCCGTTCGAAGTTGCGCTTGCAACCGCCAGCGTCCTCGGGGTCAGGTTTGCAGTGGCCCCCGTGCGCGAAAGGACCGTTCCGTCGTCCACGAAGCCATACATGCTCTGGGTCGCTGTATTGGTGACGTCACCGTTGGTCAGGTAGCGCCCCGTACCGAAGAAGACCCAGCGCTTGTTCGTGGTCGGATGGATGGCCACCGTAAGGCCGCCACTGATGGGCTGCGCCACTCCGCCTGCGCTGGCCGTGAACATGCGGGTTGCGAACCAGCTACCCGGATCGCCGGTCAGGTCGAACTTCCACACATTGCCCAGCATGTCGCCCGCGTAGACATACGCCAGCGTCCGACCGTCCTGGCCAAAGACGCCTGCGGGAGCCGAAAGCCCATTCGGCGACGCGGCCGATCCGGCCCCGGTGTCGATCTCACGGATGACCTCACCCGTGTCGAGATCAAGGACGATCAGAGCGGCCCGGCCATGGCTGCTGTTGACTCCATTACCCAGCACCACGGCCTTCACTCCGGTCTGGACCCGGGCGACGATCGGCTTCCCCTGGACCAGGCCCATGTGGCCAAGGGGCGTTTCCGCGCGTTCCCACTTGAAGTCACCGACGCCAAACGTCGACGGGCTGGTGACATCAAGGGCGAACACGCCCTTGCCTCCCTTGCCCAGCGCACCAACGAGGACATTCCGACCGGAAGGTACCTCACGGTTGGTGACGACGATGGGCCCATCGACGAAGTAGTGGTGCCCATAGTCCTGGCGACTCAGCTTGCCAAGGTCGTTCCAGTTGATGATGCCCGGGATGAATGCGAACAGTTCGTTCCCGTTGCTGGCGTCGATGGCGTGGAGCATGCCGTCATTCGCACCCACGTAGACCGTATTCGTATCGCTCACGAAGGCAGGAGACGAGCCCACGATGTCACCGAGGAGGTGGTTGCGGTTCCGGAGCTCGCCGGTCTGGTTGAGCTCGAGTCGGCGCTCACCGGCGATGTAGGCGGCATTGTCGGCCCCTGTCACGGGGTACTGCCAGAGAGGCGCGAGTCGCTCGAGGCTCGCCAATTGCTCCGCCGTCGCGGAGGACGGGAATTCGAGCCCCACCTCGCCTTCTGTCGTCACGGTGCCATTGCTGTGACCATCGGAGGTGAACACCTTCCTTCCGGTGGTGGGAATCCCCTTTGATGCGCACCAGCCATTCGCCGGCTGCCCGGTGAGGCTGCAGTCCACGCTCTGGACTCCGCCTTCCAGCGTGATCGGCTGGGACTTGAGCTCGCCGACCCACACTCCCGACACATAATTCGCCTGGAAGACGCGCGACCCGGTGTCCAGGGTGGTCGAGTTCGCGGCGACGTTGGAGAACGAGCCGGTGCGTTCAACGATCGCCGCCAATGCGGCCCTGAGGCCGTTGGCGAACTCCTCGGGATTGCTGGCCGACAGGAAGGTACCCCGTCCATTCACCGCGGCGTGCAGCAGGTCGTCGATGTTGTTCGTGCTGTCAGCGGCGGGAGCCGGCCAGTTCACGGCGGCACCGCCCATCCTGGGGCCACCGTCGCTCAACACCTGCTGCACGGACGACTGGTCAAGCGTGCCCTTCAGGCCGATGGAGATCCCGAAGGTCACCATGTGCTGCCAGAACGCGGGATTCGCAGTCGTCGTTGGAACCGTATTGGCCAGGTCCACAAGGTCGTTCTTCCAGTACCGCATGGCCACGTCCGCCAGGGTGTTGGAACGTCCTGCAGATGCGCCATCCCGGTATGGCAGGGCCGGCGTGTACTGGTACTCGATGCCCGTGGAGCTCTCGATCACCGGCCCGGCAGTCCCATCTTGGTCGCCGCCAGAGCTGAATCCGGTGTCACTGTTCCAGTAGCCATCGGTGGTCAGGATCGCGAAGTTCTGGCGGCAGGAAAGCTGGTCCGCGCCGCCCTCGGGACCGTATGCTCCATCGGAGCTGCGGTCGGAGAAGTAACGGCCCGCATTGTCCAAGGCGCTGCGCAATGGGGTGCCGCTACTTGCAGTGGCCGCGAACAGCCTGTTGTACCAGCGCTGGCGATTGTTGTTGCTGCCAGACGGCCCATTGGGATTGTCAAACAACCCCTGGTTGTAGTTGACGGGAATAGGCGCACTCTGGGTCGGGTTGTTGACACCCGTTCCGCCGCCTCGACCGTGGATGGTACGGAATCCGACGCGCACCTGGCTGTCCAGATCATTGAAGGCGACGCTCGCCCCGCCCTTCGCTGCCTTCGTACGGGTGCGATAGAACGAGTACCACGTCGCGAAGTTGGTGAGCTCCGCGGCCTCGCTACGCCCGGACGGGAACTGGTTCGTCGCCGGCGTGGCGTAGGTGCAGTTCCGCCAGCCCCACCCACTGCTTGTGGTGCTGCAGCCGACGTTCTCCTCCCCTGTATTCAACTCCTGCAGGTCGTAGCTGTAATAGATGCTGACGCCTGAAAAGGCACTGCCCGCGTGAAGGCGAACGCGCCAGTTACCACTGTTCGTCGTAGTGGCGTCACAGCTTTCAAAATTGCCCTGCGTTGCGCTGGCGCAATGATTGTTCGTGGTCGTCGGATTACTATTGCTGCGACGGGCGTACAGGTCGGCACATCTCCCGTTACACGCAGGACCTGTCGTCCAGAACCGAAGGTTGACGGCGTCGGGGGGGACGCTGAGCGTGTAGGCGGAGGAATAGTTGTTGGACACACTCACATTGGTCGCCAACGTTCCTTCCACGGAATCAGTGACGCTGTAGCTTGCTTGCAGTCGCTCACTTCGCACGACGCGCTGGCCCCGGATCTGATACCGGTAGTACTGCAGGACGTCGGTCAGGTCGGTCGCGTCAGGTTTTGGCACGTAGAACGTCTGGACGTTGTCGCCCAAGTCAATGGTGCCGCTGCTCGTGCCAGATGAGGCATGCGTTACGTAGATGTTATCGCTGAACGCCGATGCAAAAGACGTTCCTCCGGGCACGGGTGCTCCGGTGGAGTCGAGCCAGGGCGAGTAAGTGATGTGGGGATTGTAATACAGCGTGTTGGTGACATAGTTCTGGTCATACAGCGCGGCATCGTCCGTTCTTGTCGTCGTGTAGGTGCTGTCACGGGACGTATTGTCACCGGTCCGCCCGCTGGTGATTCCACCCCCAGTGACGCTCGTGATATCCGGGTTGTACATGTAGCGCCAGGCCATCGACCCCGAATCGTCAAGGATGAAGAGGATGTTCGGAGGCACCCGAGCCCCGGTCGTCAACGGCGCATTCGGAATATCGATGTTCGCGCCCGCCGGCACCGCGGCCATCGCCACAAGGAAACCGAGTGACACGGCCAGCCAGCGGCGTTCGGAACTGCGCAGGCTTCCGGGATGACGATTGATTCGCTTGCTCTTCATGGCTCAGGTCCCCGGGTCGGGAATTCGGCTGATGATGTTCGCCTGCAGCATCACGTCGGCGCGTCCGGCGGCGCGGCTGCGGGCGGTGACGCGGTACATCGGGCTCTGGCAGTCGAGCGTGGGCGGCACCAGGTCGCAGCTGCCCTTCCGCCCAGGGCCGGTGCCCAGGTATTCGATCCAGTACTCCGGCGGGGCGGCGAGCCGGACGCTGTCGTATGCGTCGCCTGGCACGGCGCGCCAGGCCTCGGCGGATCCCGGCGGGCAGATGCTCTGCGCAGCACAGTCGGCTGCCGTCGGGACCTGCGTGTCCCAGTCGCCGGCCGCCAGCACCTCGTCCTGGGCGAAGCGCAGCGCGGACTCGGCGGCCTGGAACGCCAGGCTGCGGTCGCGCATGTTCGCGCTCATCCGCTCCTGCAGAGCGCTGCTGCGCAGGACGGCGATGCCCAGCAGCGAGGTCGCCACCAGCAGGACCAGCACGATCACCAGCGAAACGCCGCGCTCGCGCGAGCCCGCTCCGTGCGCTGCCATGTGGGGAATTCGGCTCATAGCGTCCGGCTCCTAAGGCTGATCACGTTGGAGGCGGTCCGGGTCAGCTCCTGGCCGTCGATCTCCGCCCCCTCGAGCGTCATGTTCATCCGCACCGCGATCACGTTGTTCCAGTCTGTGCCGCCGCCGGGCGCCGCATAGGCGGTGTCGCCGGCCTCCAGGACCTCGAATTCGAGGGCGGTGATGCCCTCGGCCACTTCCTCGGGAGCTCCGCCCTGGCGCCTGACCCACAGCGAGCTCCCACCGCGCCCGTTTTCGTCGACGTACCAGCGGACGTTCCGGAAGCGCGCGATGACCACCGCCGCCGGCGGTGCGAACTCGTCGTTCGTCGGGTCGTAGCCGCCCGGGAGCGCGGGGAAGGTCAGCCCGTTCGAGCTGACCGATGCCGCGCGCACGAGGAAGGTCTTGCGCGCATTGCAGAGCAGGAGCAGGTTGTTCGCCTCGAAGATCTCGGTCGCGTCCGGCACCTGGACGGGGTCGAACTGGACCGAGGTCGCGCTGGAATTGACCACGCGATAGGCGGCGTCGTCCCCGGAGACCACCGTCAGGCCCTCGGCGTCGGCGAACACCGGGGTGTTGGCGAAGGCAACGGAATCACCGTCCGTGGTCTCGACCACCGACATGTTGGAGCAGGCCGAGCCGCCCGCCGCGCGGATGTCGCGCGACATCAGCTCGAAGGCCACCCGGGCGCTCTCCTGGATCCGGTTCACGCCCTCGTTGGCGCCGAAGGTGCGCTGGTTCGACATGAACACCGCGAAGGCCGCGCCGAGCACGATCAGGCCCAGCACCATGGCGATCATCAGTTCGATCAGGCTCAGGCCGGCCATCCGGGACCGCGCCGGGCCGCGCATCGGGGGCCTTGCCACGGGAATCAGGCTCATATCCGCGTCTCCGTCACCACCTGGCGCTCCGCCGCGCCGCCCGCGCGCTGGTCATCCCATCGCACCGTCACGACGCAGGCGTCCGGGCAGCCGGCGATCTGGCCGCAGGTGCTGGCGTCGCCCACCTGGCCGATCGACGTCTTGAGCGCCGTGATCCAGTCGCGCTGGTCGTTCTGCGCCAGCGTCCCGCCGGCGGGAACGGCGCAGGTCATGGCCATGTTGTAGTTCGCGGCGTTCGCGCGGTTGGCGCGCATCGCCTCGAGGATCGCGTTGGTCTGCATGACCGCCTGGCTGCTTTCCAGCGAGCCCTGCGAGCCGCGCAGCGCCAGCGATTCCATGGCCGCGATGCCGAGCAGCCCGATGGCGATGATGACGACCGAGACCAGGACCTCGATCAGGCTGAGGCCCCGCATGCGCCGGGCGCGCGCGGCGCTTGCCGATGCCTGCAGGCGGCGCCCGCGACGCGGGCTGGCGTGGCGCTTCATCAGCACCCTCCCCCGCCGTTGCGACGCACGGTGGTGATGTTGCCGCTGATCATGACGGTGATGACCCTCTGGTTTTCGGCTGGCTGGCCGGTAGGCACGCAGACGGTGAGCTGCTGCTGGGCGTCGATCAGGCCGGACGGGCGGAACACGATCCCGCCCGCGGGGCCGCTGACCTGGACGTTGCTCGAGCCGGTGCTGTCGCGGATCACGTCGGTGGTCCCGGTGACGTTGTCGGTGCCGGTCACGATCCACCGGCTCCAGTCGCCGCCGCAGCTGGCGCCATCGGTGCTGCCGCAGATGCGCACCCGCGACCCGCGGCGCATCGCCTCGGAGCGCGCCAGCTGCAGCGAAGCGGTCATCTCGCCGGCGGTGCCGGAAAGCCGGTTGCTGTTGATCAGCCCGGTCATCGCCGGGACGGCGACCGCGGCCAGGATGCCGAGGACGGCCACCGTGACCATGAGCTCCACCAGCGTGAATCCGGCAGCCGGCAGGGGCCGCGGGATGCGACCGGGGACCGCGTTCTGGGCGGCGTTGGAAGGCGTCATACCACTCCCCACTGTGGACGACCCACCCTAGCCCGCCGCAGCGGCGTGCTCCAAGGACTTGGGGACGAACGGTGCCATGGGGGACATGGGTGGCTACACTGCCTCCGGCACCCCCGCGCGCCGTCCCCGGATGAAGGAACGCTCCGATTGAGCCAGCCAGGCACCGCCCTCCGACCGCTGGACACGCTCTGGGAAGCCGGGACGATCATCCGCATCATCCTGGCGGGCGAGGCGCTGGCCCTCGTGCTCGCGCTCAGCCCGGGCCTGGCCGGCGACCGGCTGACCTGGTTCGGCATGGCCTCGTTCGCGATCCAGTGGATCGCCCTGGTGGCCATGGCCATGCTCTTCCTCGCCCGGCGGCGGCTTGCCCGCGCCAGCCCGGTCCGCGTCGCCCAGTTCGCACTGGTCGCGCTGGTCGCCAGCACCTGGATCGTCAGCGGCCTCGCCTGGCTGTTCCTGCACGACATCTGGCCGCGGCCCGCCCGGGGCTGGCCTGCGCTGGCCCTGGCGCTGACCGTCATGGCGCTGACCGTCGGGCTGGTGGCGCTGGCCGCCTTCCAGGCCCACTGGCGCAACCGCCAGCTCGCGGTCCGCGCCAAGCAGGCCGAGCTCGAGGCGCTGCAGGCGCGCATCCGCCCCCACTTCCTGTTCAACACGCTCAACACCGGGATCGCCCTGGTCCACGGCAAGCCCGAGGCGACGGAGCGGCTCCTGCTGGACCTTGCCGACCTGTTCCGCGCCGCGCTGTCGGGCCCCGGGCTGGTCACGCTCGGCGAGGAGCTGGCGCTCGCCAGGCGCTACCTCGAGATCGAGGGGCTGCGGCTGGGCCCGAGGCTCGAGCAGCGCTGGGAGGTTTTGGTGGGACCGGACGTGCTCGCCGGCACCCGGCTTCCCTCGCTGAGCCTGCAGCCGCTGGTCGAGAACGCGGTCCGCCACGGGGTCGAACCCGATCCGGGCGGCGGGCAGGTGGAGATCGAAGTCACCGACGACGGGACCTGGGTCGAGGTCGTCGTCCGCAACGGGATCGGCGACGGCGCCGCCCGGGCCGCCGAGGGGCACGGCATCGGCCTCGCAGCCGTCCGCGCGCGGCTCGAGGCGCTGCCCGACGGTGCCGGCACGCTGGCGCTGGACCGCGATGCCGGCAGCTTCACCGCGCGCCTGCGCATCCGCAGGCCGCCGGGCGGTGCCGCTACGTGACCACCTCGTAGCACGGCCGGTAGTCACCGCTGATCTTCATCCGCCGCTGCTCGACGAAGGCGCGCAGCAGCGCATCCAGCGACTCCATCATGTCGCGGTCGCCGTGGATCTGGAACGGGCCATGGGCCTCGATGCGGCGCATGCCGTCTTCCTTGACGTTGCCGGCCACGATGCCGGAGAACGCACGGCGGAGGTCGGCGGCCAGCTCGTGCGGGGCACGGCCATGGTGCAGGTCCAGGCCGGCCATCGCCTCGTGGGTCGGCACGAAGGGCTGCTGGAACGGCAGCGGGATGTCCAGGCCCCAGTTGAAGTAGAAGGAGTCCTTGTTGTGGATCCGCGCCTCGCGGACGCGCTTGACGCCCGCCACCATGCGCCGGGCCACCGCCTGCGGGTCGCCGATGATGATCTCGTAGCGTGCGGTCGCGGCCTCGCCCAGGGTGAGGCGGATGAAGCGGTCGATCTGCTCGAAATACGGCGCCGCGGAGACCGGGCCGGTGAGGATCAGCGGGAACGGGAGCTCGGCGTTCTCCTCGCGCAGCAGAAGGCCCAGCAGGTACAGGATCTCTTCGGCCGTGCCGACGCCGCCGGGGAACACGATGATGCCGTGGCCGATGCGGACGAAGGCCTCCAGGCGCTTCTCGATGTCCGGCATGATCACCAGCTGGTTGACGATCGGGTTCGGCGACTCGGCGGCGATGATGCCGGGTTCGGTGATGCCGATGTAGCGCGGGCGGCGCTGGCGCTGCTTGGCATGGGCGATGTTGGCGCCCTTCATCGGGCCCTTCATGGCGCCCGGCCCGCAGCCGGTGCAGATGTCCATCCCACGCAGCCCGAGCTCGTAGCCGACCAGCTTGGTGTACTCGTACTCGACCCGGCTGATCGAGTGGCCGCCCCAGCACACGACCAGGTTCGGATCGCCCGGGTGCAGCAGGCGGGCGTTGCGGAGCTGGCCGAACACGGCATTGGTGATGCCCGCCGAGGACTCGAGGTCCGACGCGAAATCGGGCCCCAGCTCGATGGCCATGTAGGCCAGGTCGCGCACGGTGGCGAACAGGAGTTCCGCCACGCCGCGGATGATCTCGCCGTCGACGAAAGCCATCGCCGGGGCGTTCTTCAGTTCGATCCGGAGCCCGCGGTCCTGCTGCAGGACCTGGATGTCGAAGTCGGGGTACATCTCCTGCGCGGCGCGCGGGTCGTCGTTGGCGCTGCCGCTGGTCAGCACCGCCAGCGCGCAGCGCCGGAGCAGGTCGTGCAGGCCGCCGCGGGAGGCGTCCTTGAGCCGGGCCACCTCGTCCCTGGACAGGATGTCCAGGCCGCCGCGCGGATACACGCGTGCATCCACGGTCGGCAGGGTCGCTTCCGGGCGGGGGGTCTGCGTCATCTTCATCCCTTCTTCTTGTCTTCGTATTTTTCGGGGCATCGACTCTATCGCAACGCGGAGCCCCAACGGAAACGGCCGGGGCATGCCCCGGCCGTTCCGTCACGCGTCGTTTCCGCCGGACTCAGAACTTGTAGCGGAAGCCGAGCTGCAGCGCCCAGCGCGACTGCCCGGTGTTGTCGTACAGCTGCTCGGAGAACACCTGGCTCTCGTTGAACTCGTAGATGTACTTGCCGGTGGCCTGGTCGATGCCGCGCATGCGGGCGACGCGGCGGCCGTGCGGGAAGCCGATCTCCTCGATGCGGCCCCAGTCCTTATCGATCAGGTTGCCGACGTTCATGATGTCGAGCCACAGCTCGGACTTGTGGCCGTCGAAGAAGCCCGGCAGTTCCTGGCTGATGCGGATGTCGAAGGTGTTGACCCACGAGCTGCGCGAGATGTTGCGCGGCGCGACCTGGCCCATGTAGCCCCTCAGGTCGGACTGGCCGGACAGCCAGTCGAAGAACGCCTGCTCCATGGCCGCGCCGCCGGTGAACAGCACGTCGCCCGGGCCGGCCGGCACGTAGAACAGGTCGTTGGTCTCCATGTCGCCGTTCGCGTCGTTGAGGTAGGTCCAGCTGTACGGACGGCCGGAACGACCCTCGTAGAACACCGACGCGCTGGTCTTGTAGTCGCCGAAGAACGCCTTCTGCCAGGTCAGGGTGCCGATGAAGCGGTCGCGGATCTCGTAGTTCGAGGTCGCCGCGATCGGCTCGTTCGGGTTCTGCAGCATCCGGCCGTCCCAGTTCGAGTGCGCCTGCGACGAGGTCAGCGGGTTGACGTCCTCGGCCGAGGTGCGGGTGTAGCCCAGCATCCAGCCCCAGTTCTCGACCAGCGGCTTGTTCAGGCTCAGCGTCATCTGGTGCGAGCCGCCCTTGTTGGTCGGACGCAGGTAGATGACGTTGTCGGCGCCCCAGCCGGTGATGTTGTTGAACTGGGCGAGGTCGGCCGGCAGGTTGCCGTCGGCGTCGCGCAGGTTGTTGATCAGGGCGTCGCCGTTGCAGCGGGTGCCGCCGGAGGCGGTCGCGACGTTGCAGTAGTAGATCAGGCGGCCGTCCGGACCGGTCGCGGTCGGGGCGCCCATGCCCAGGATCTCGTAGTGCAGGCCGGTCTCGACGCTGGTCATCAGGTACTCGGCCGAGGCCACGATGCCGTACCAGGGCAGTTCGTGGTCAAGCGCCAGGTTGGCCTTCCAGCTGGAGGGCTGCTTCAGGTCGGGGTCCATGACCGCCACGACCATCTGCTGGCCGCCGGGGATGATCGGCTGGTTGTCCGGATCCATGGTGAACGCGTAGCGCTCCCAGGCCTCCTCGCGCGAGCCGACGCCGGCGCGCGCCAGCTGGCCGGCGTTGCCCACGTTCAGGCCGTAGATCTGCGGGGTGAAGCCGGCGTTCTGGAAGGAGTTGCCGATCCACACGTTGGCCGCGGCGCCCTGGAACAGGCCCACGCCACCGCGCAGCTGGGTCGGACGCTCGGTGTCGAAGGTGTAGTTGAAGCCGAAGCGCGGCTGCCACAGCTCCTGGCCGTCGATGGTGACCGTGTTGTCGAGGCCGAAGATGCGCTCGATCAGGGCGTTCTTGCGCGGCTTGTCGTCGATCTTCGGGATGTCGACGCGGAAGCCGAAGTTCAGCGTCAGGTTGTAGTTGACGGCCCAGGTGTCCTGGACGAAGAACGCCAGGTTGTCATGGTCGAAGTCGGCCGCGATGCTCTCGAACGACTCGCCCGGCAGCGGGCGGCGGGAGGTGTAGTTCCAGTAGCGCCCGTCGCGGAAGTGATCCAGGCTGGCGAAGGAGTAGCTGCCGAACAGGTCGCGGCCGAACAGGTTGAAGATCTCGTTCTGCTCGTACTCGAAGCCGAACTTGAAGGTGTGGTCGCCCACGTACCAGGTGGCGGCGCCGAAGGCGCTGTGCTGGCTGGTCTCGACGTGGTTGATGTGGGTGAACTGCTCGGTGCCGAAGTTCAGGAACGGCGAGCCCGGCTGGTCATCGTCGTTGGCGGTGCCGAAGCCGATGCCGATCTGCGGCATGCGGGTGTTGCCGAGCGGGTTGCGGATCGCGGTGTAGTCGCGCTTGGACAGCTTGAACTCGGTCGAGAAGTTGTCGGACCAGTCGCTGAACAGCTGGGCGACGGTGCTCTCGAACACCTTGTCGTGCGAGTACCAGTAGGAGTTCAGCGAGATGCCGGTCTGCGACAGGCCCGGCAGGTTGGCGTCGCTCTGCTCCGACTTGGCGTAGCGGATCGAGAAGCGGTGGTCGTCGTTGATGTTCCAGTCGATCTTGGCCGCGTATTCCTCGAAGGTGGTCTCGAGGCTGTCCGGCACGCGGTACTCGCCGATGTCGACGCCGTAGACTTCCTGCGCGATGCGGCGCGCCTCGAGGATGTCGTCGGTGCTGATGCCGTTCACGATGTTCGAGGCCGAGCTGCCCTCGGGGCCATAGGCCGGGCCGGGCGCGCTGCGGGTGAAGTTCTCGTAGTTCAGGAAGAAGAACAGCTTGTCCTTGACGATCGGGCCGCCGAAGGTGAAACCGTAGGTCTCCTCGTCGATGAAGCCGCCGAAGGGCGAGCCGTCGGCGTTGTCGCGGACCCAGTCCTGGTCGCGGTACACGTAGTAGGCCGAGCCGCTGAAGTCGTTGGTGCCCGACTTGGTCACGGCGTTGACCACGGCGCCGGTGCCGCCGGCGATGGTCACGTCGTAGTTCGACAGGTCGACGTCGATGGCCTCGATGGCGTCCATGGACACCGGCTGGCGCATGGTCGGCAGGTTGTTGGACTCCAGGCCGAACGGGTCGTTGGTGCTCACGCCGTCGATGCGGATGGCGTTGAAGCGGGTGTTCTGGCCCGCCGCGGAGATCTCGCCGCGGCCCTTGTCGGTCTGCGCCAGGCGCGGGTCGAGGCGCATGTAGTCCTGGATGTTGCGCTGGATCGACGGCAGGGCCTCGATCTGCTCCTGGCTGACGCTGGTGCCCGCGCCCATCTTGGTGGCGCTGAAGATCTCGGAGCCGCCCGCCACGCCGACCGCGGTCACGGTGGCGAGGGTTGTCACGTCGCCGGTGAGCTGCGCGTTGACGGTGTTGACCTGGTTCAGCGCGAGGTAGACGTTGTCCTCGGTCCGCGTACCGGCGCCGGCCTTGGTGACGGTGATCTCGTACGGACCGCCGACGCGCAGGCCGCGGGCGTTGTAGCGGCCGCTGGCGTCGGTGGTGACGCGGCTGGTCGTGCCCGACTCGATGTGGACGATGGTCACTTCTGCGTTCGTGACCGGCTGGCCGTCGCTTCCGGTGACGACGCCGGCGACGCCCGCAGAGGTGCTCTGGGCGAAGACGGGTGCGGCGGCAAGCGCGGCGATCAGGCCGAGCGAAAGTTTCGACACACGGAAGGCATTGCGACGGGTCATGGCTGGACTCTTGGCAAGGAAAACGGGACGCGCCGGACGGGCACGGGAGGTAGAAGGGTGCTGGTTCCCACTCACGCCGCGACCGCCTGGGCGGCAGCGGTTAACGACAGATTAACACGATAGCGGCCGTCGGTGACAGCTGGATTACGGTGTCGGGCGACCTGCCATGCCCAGGTAACCACTGACCCCGTCGAGCAGCATCTGGACCGAAATCGCCACCAGGAGCATGCCCATGAGGCGCTCCACGGCGGTCAGCGCGCGCTCGCCCAGCAGGCGGTACAGCCAGGGCGCGCAGAACAGGATCGTGGCGGTGGCGCCCCAGGCCAGCATCAGCGCCAGGCTCCACTCCCAGAGGCGCTCCGGCTCGCGGCTGCCCAGCAGCAGGACCGCGGCCATCCCGGAGGGTCCGGCGACCAGCGGGACGGCCAGCGGGACGATGAAGGGCTCGCCCCCCGGAAACTCGCCCATCAGGCCCTCCGGGGGAGGGAAGATCATCCGGATCCCGATCAGGAACAGCACGATGCCGCCGGCGATCGAGACCGATTCCTGGCGCAGGTGCATCACCTCCAGGGCGTACTTGCCGACCCACAGGAAAACCATCAGCACGCCCAGGGCGATCAGCAGCTCCCGGGCCAGCACGATCCGCTGCCGCTTCGGCGGCAGGTGGCGCAGGATGCTGAGGAACACCGGGATGTTGCCCAGCGGGTCCAGGATCAGGAACAACAGCAGGGCCGCGGCGGCGATCGTCATGCCGGCGACGCCCGGGCCGGGCCGCGCACGCCGTCCCCGGTCGGCGCGAGCAGGGCGACGCAGGCCGCGGCCGCTTCCGCCGGGTCGCGGGCCAGTCGATCCTCGTCGGCCACGTGCGCGCGGGCGCGCAGCGGGGTGCGCAGCGGACCGGGGTCCAGGGCGCGGAAGCGCACGGGTCCGCTGCCGTGCTCGGCCTGGAGGGTGTCGAGCAGCGCCCGCTGGGCGTGCTGGGCGATCCCGTAGGCGCCGCGATAGGCCGCCGGCGCGCCAGCGTCGATCGTGAAGACCACGGAGCCGTCCCCGGCCTTGCGCAGGAGCGGCAGGCAGGCCCGCGTCAGCCACCAGCGCGCGGTCAGGTCGACGTGGAGCGCGCGGGCGAAGGCCCCCGGGTCGGTGTGCTCGAGCGGGGTCAGGCCGTCGAAATCCGCGGCGCAGTGGAGCAGCCCGTCGAGCCGGCCGAGCTGCGCGCCGATCCGGTCGGCGAGCTCGGCGTGGTCGTCGTAGGCGGCGCCGGCGAGGTCGAAGGGGTAGTTCACCGGCTCGGGCAGCCCGGACGGATCGCGGACGATGGCGTCATACACGCGGTTCAGGCGCGGCACGCGGCGCCCGAGCAGGACCACGGTTGCGCCGGCCCGGGCGCAGGACACGGCGGCGGCCGAACCCAGCCCGCCGTGGGCGCCGGTCACGAGGACCACGCGCCCGGCCAGGGCGGCCGACGCGCCCGCGGCGGCCGCGGGCCCGCTCACGCCTTCTGCGTCTCCGCGACCATGCGCGCGAGCTCGCCGGACTCGAACAGTTCCATGGTGATGTCGCAGCCGCCGATCAGCTCGCCGTTGATGAAGAGCTGGGGGAAGGTGGGCCAGTTCGACACCCGCGGGAGGTTGGCCCGGACCTCGGGGTCCTCGAGCACGTTCACGCTGTGCAGCGTCGCCATGTCGGCGCCGGCTTCGCGCAGCGCGCCGACGGTGCGGCTGGAGAACCCGCACATCGGGAACTGGGGCGTGCCCTTCATGAAGAGCACGATGGGGTGGCCGGTGATCTCGGCCTGGATGCGTTCGATGATCGCCATGTCGGCTCCTGCGTGTGGCGGCGCGGGCGGAGCCACGCGGCGCACGGTGGGGATCGCACTATTGTAGCGTCGCGCGGGCCGCGGCCGCGGGTGGGGCCTGGCGGAGGCGGCGGACCACCGGCTCCACCTGCGCTTCGCGCCCGAGCGCTGCACCCACCCGCTCCAGCGCGCCGGCCAGGGCGGCGTCGCCGTCGGCACGCAGGGTGGCGTGTCCGACCTTGCGGCCTTCCCGCGCCGACTTGCCGTAGTCGTGCCAGGACCCTCCGGGTTCCGCGAGCACCGGCCGCGGATCGGGCATGCCGCCGATCCAGTTCAGCATGCAGGACCGCCCGAGTGGACGCGTCGCGCCCAGCGGCAGCCCGAGCACGGCCCGCAGGTGGTTCTCGAACTGCGAGCACTCGGCCCCTTCGATGGTCCAGTGGCCGGAGTTGTGCACCCGGGGCGCGAGTTCGTTGGCCAGCAGCCCGCCATCGCGGCAGAACAGCTCCAGGGCGAACACGCCGACGTAGTCCAGCGCCTCGGCCAGGGCGCGCGCGTGCGCCTCGGCGCGGCCCGCGAGCGCGGGCTCCACGTCCGCCGGCGCCAGGCTCGCCGACAGCACGCCGTCCACGTGCCAGTTCTCGGTCAGCGGCCAGGCGCGGAACTCCCCGTCGCGGGAGCGCACGGCGACCACGCTGAGTTCGCGCTCGAAGGGCACGAAGGCCTCGAGGATGAGCCCGCCCGCCGCCGCCTGCCCGCCCAGCGCGGCCCAGGCTGCATCGGCATCGGCCGCGTCGCGGATGCGGAACTGGCCCTTGCCGTCGTAGCCCAGGCGCCGGGTCTTCAGGATGCAGGGCGTGCCAAGCTCCGCGACCGCCGTGTCCAGGCCGTCGCGCGAGTCGACCGCGATGAAGGCGGGCACCGGGATGCCCAGCTCCACGAACAGCCGCTTCTCCGCAAGGCGGTCCTGGCTGGTGGCCAGCGCGCGCGGGTTGGGGAACATCGGCACGCGCTCGCTCAGCCACTGCGCCGAGCCGGCGGGCACGTTCTCGAAGTCGAAGGTGGCGATGTCGATCCCCGACGCGAACGCCGCCAGCGCGTCGCGGTCGCGGTAGTCACCGACCACCAGCGGCGCGAACTGGCCGGCGCAGGCATCCGCGCTGGTGTCCATCACCGAGAAGCGCAGGCCCAGGCGCGCGCCCGCCAGCGCCATCATCCGGGCGAGCTGGCCCCCGCCGAGGATGCCGACCGTGGTCATCGCCGCGGATCGTCGCTGCCGGCGACTTCGTCGGTCTGGCGCCTGCGGAAGGCGTCGAGCGCGGCGGCGACGGCGGCATCCCCGGCCGCCGCCAGCTGCGCCGCGGCGAACAGCGCGGCGTTCGCGGCGCCGGCATTGCCGATCGCGAAGGTGGCGACCGGGACGCCGGTCGGCATCTGCACGATCGACAGCAGCGAGTCCAGGCCGTTCAGGGCGCGGGTCTGCACCGGCACGCCGAGCACCGGCAGAGCGGTCTTCGCGGCGAGCATGCCGGGCAGGTGCGCGGCGCCGCCGGCGCCGGCGATGATCGCCCTGAGGCCGCGCGCGCTGGCGGTGGCCGCGTAGTCGAACAGCGCATCCGGCGTACGGTGCGCGGACACCACGCGCACTTCGTGCGCGATGCCCAGCTCGTCGAGCATGCCCGCGGCGTGCTGCATGGTGTCCCAGTCGGATCGCGATCCCATCACGACGCCGACGACCGGCTGGCGGTTGGTGGCGGTCATTGGCCGTCCCCGGTGGCAAAGACGTATTCTAGCGGTCCCACGACGCGACCGTACCGCCCATGGACCGCAAGCTGCTCGACATCCTCGTCTGCCCCACCAGCCGCCAGCCGCTGGCGCTGCTGGAGCCCGCGGGCCTGGAGGCGCTGAACGGCGCCATCGCCGCGGGCGGGGTGCGCCGCGCCGACGACACGCCGCAGACCGAAGCGCTGCGCGAGGCGCTGGTCACCCGCGACCGGAAGACGGTGTACCGGGTGGACGACGGCATCCCGGTCCTGCTCGCGGACGAGGCGATCGCCACCTCGCAGGCCGGCGGCTTCCCGGGCGCATGAGCGCCGGAGCCGACCGTCGGTTCGCCCCTCCCCCCGCGGAGGTGGTCGAGGCCGACGTGCGGCGGGCCCTGGCGGAAGACCTCGGCGGCGGCGACGTCACCGCGGCCCTGCTCCCGGACGGACCCGACTCCGCCTACCTGCTCTGCAAGGAGGACGCGGTGGTTTGCGGACGGCCGTGGTTCGACGCCTGCCACCGCGCGCTCGATCCCGGGGTCCGGATCGACTGGCGCGTGGCCGAGGGGGACCGCGTCCCCGCGGGGACCGTGCTCGCCACCCTGCGCGGACGCAGCCGCGCCCTCGTCAGCGCCGAGCGCAGCTCGCTCAACTTCCTGCAGACCCTCTCGGGGACGGCGACCACGGTGGCCGCCCACGTCGAGGCGGTGCGCGGCACGCGCGCGCGGATCCTGGATACGCGCAAGACCCTGCCCGGCCTGCGGGTCGCGCAGAAGTACGCGGTCCGGGTGGGCGGCGGCGACAACCACCGCATGGGCCTCTACGACGCGGTGATGCTGAAGGAGAACCACGTGCGCGCCGCCGGTTCGATCGGGAAGGCGATCGCGGCCGCGCGCGCAAGCCAGCCGGCCCTGCCGCTGATCGTGGAGGTGGAAACGCTGGGCGAGCTGCGCGAGGCCCTCGACGCCGGCTGCGACCGGATCCTCATCGACGACTTCGACGCGGCCGACCGACGCGAAGCCGTGCGCATCGCCGCGGGGCGGATCCCGCTGGAAGCGTCGGGCGGCGTGGACCTCGACTCGCTGCGTGCGATCGCGGCCGACGGCGTGGACTGCATCTCGATCGGCGGCCTCACCAAGCACCTCCACGCGATCGACCTGTCGCTGAAGCTCGGCCCGCCGCCGGGCTAGCGCAGGACCAGCAGGGCGATCGCGGCGAGGACGACGACCGCGCCCATGCACCACCACAGCGGCCACAGCGGGCGCGACTTGCGCACCGGGGCGGCGGTGGCGCGGGCGCCGGGCGCCACCACCCGGAAGCGCAGCACGTCGATGCCGATCTCGTCGCCATGGCGCGCCCAGGCGCGCTGCTGCCGCGTCTCGTTCAGGAGCCAGCCGTTCGTCGACCCCAGGTCCTCCACCAGCAGACCCTCCGCCGTGGGCGTCAGCCGCATGTGGTGGCGCGAGACCGCCGGGTGGTCCAGGTGGATGCCGCAGTCGGGCGCGCGCCCGAGCACGGTCGGGCCCACCAGGGGGAAGGTGCGCCCGAAGGCGACGCCGCCGACCCCGCGCAGGACGTAGGGCGGCAGCGCCGGCCGCACCACCGTGGCGACGACGGGAGCTTCGCGGGGATTCGCGGGAGCGTCTGGGACAAGGGCCTCATCGGCCTGGCGGATACTGTTCATCGTGTGGAAACTGCCGGGTGGTGCGTGAAGCCCGTGAAAACACTTGCCCAGGACGCGGCCGGGCCCCAGATTGCATGGCCATGCCAGAACTGATCCTGCTCATGATAGCCGGCGCCTTCGCCTACGCGTGGTGGAACTCCGCCCGCGCAGCCAGCGAACACGCGATCGAGATCGGCCGCGCGGCCTGCCAGGCCGCGGGCGTGCAGCTGCTCGACCAGACGGTCCACGCGACCGGCCTGCGGCTGCGCCGCCGCCGCGACGGGCGCCTGGGCCTGGAGCGCAGCTTCCGCTTCGAGTACTCGCACGAGGGGACCGACCGCAACCGCGGACGCATGGTCTTCCACGGCCGTCGCCTGGTGGCCTTCAGCGGACCTTCGCCGGCGGTGTCGCACGTCCTGCCCGGCGCTGGCTGAGCCGGCTACTTCACCACCCGCAGGTGCGCGCCGCGACGCGGCGGCGGCGTGCCGCCATCGTCCCCGCCGTCGCCGTCGCCATCCTCGTCGGACCGCGAGGCACCGGGATCGGGTTCGGTGCCGGCTTCGCTCCCGGCATCGCCTCCGCCGTCCACCACGCCGAGGACCACATCGCCAGGCGCAGTGCGTCCTGCGGTGGCCTCGCCCGCGCCTTCGGCGGCTTCCTGCCCGGCCTGGTCGTCGTGGCCCGCGCCGGGCGAATACTCGGGCAGGGCCATGCCCTGCCCCGTTTCGCGCGCATAGATCGCAAGCACCGCGTCGACCGGCACCAGCACCGGGTGGCTCACGCCGCCGAAGCGGGCGGTGAAGCTCACCGCCTCGTTGTCCATCGACAGCCGGGCGACCGCCCGCTCGGCCACGTTCAACACCACGCGGCCGTCCTTCACGGTATGCGGGGGCACGCGTACGCCTGCGCGCGTCGCGTCGACCAGGAGGTGCGGCGTCATCCCGTTGTCCACGATCCACTCGTACAGCGCACGCAGCAGGTACGGGCGGTGGCTGGTCATCCGGGGAGCGTCGTTCATGCGCGGATTCTACCGCGTCGCGCGACTCAGCCCGGCAGGTCGCGCAGGTTGCGCTCCTGGGGCGTCAGGCTCCGCGTGAACCCGGGATTGCGGAAGATCCGGTTGCCGTAGTCCTCGATCGCCTTTCCGTCCCTGGGCAGCGGGATCCCCAGCGACTCCAGGCGCCAGATGATCGGTGCCATGGCGCAGTCGGCCAGGCTCATCTCGGGATTGAGGAAGAACTTCGAGGCCTTGAACAGCGGCACCGAGGCCGTCAGCAGTTCCTTCAGGCGCTTGCGCGCGGCGTCGGCCTGCGCCTTGGTGCCGTTCTGCACCGCGCGCACCTCGGGCACCCAGTCGTGCTCGAGGCGCAGCATGGCCAGGCGCAGGCGCGCGCGGGAGAGCGGATCGACGGGCATCAGCGGCGGATGCGGGTAGCGCTCGTCGAGGTATTCGGTGACCACGCTCGAGGCGTAGAGCACGAGGTCGCGCTCGACCAGGGTCGGCACCGAGTGGTAGGGATTGAGGTCGATCAGGTCCTCGGGCGGGTCCTTCGGATCGACGGTGATCAGGTCGTAGGTGACGCCCTTGGCCGCGAGCACGAGGCGCACGCGGTGGCACAGGACGTCGTCGACGGAGGAAAAGAGCGTGAGTGCATTTCGCATGCGCGGACTCGCTGCCATCATCGATCAACTCTCCCGCGGCCGGATCCGCCAGCCGCATCGGCGCCGCCCGCACTCCGCGGGCGGCTGCCCGGTTTTCCGCTGGCGCCCCTCAGTCGACGTCCTTCCAGTATTCCTTCTTCAGCAGCCACGCGAGGAAGGTGAAGAACGCAAGGAACAGGATGACCCAGACGCCGATCGCGTCGCGCTTGAGGGCGATCGGCTCGCCGGCGTACTCGAGGAACGCGGTGATGTCGCGCACCGCCTGGTCGAACTCCGCGCCGTCCATGGTTCCGGGCGTGGCCACTTCGAGGCGGTCGATCACGGGATCGCCGGTGGCCTCGTCCCTGCCGCCGTAGACCGGCCGCTGGACGCCCTGGAGCTCCCAGAGCACGTTCGGCATCGACGCGTTCGGGAACACGGTGTTGTTCCATCCCAGAGGGCGCTCGTCGTCGATGTAGAACGACTTGAGGTAGCTGAAGATCCAGTCGGGGCCGCGGACGCGAGAGGTCAGGCTCAGGTCCGGCGGCACGGTGCCGAACCACTGCGCCGCGCCCTCGGCCGGCATCGCGCTGAGGATGTGCTCGCCGAACTTGGCGCCGGTGAAGTTGAGGTTCTCCATCACCTCCTGCTCGCCCAGGCCGAGGTCCTCGGCCATGCGCGAATAGCGCAGGTACTTCAGCGAATGGCATGCCGAGCAGTAGTTCATGTACAGCTTGGCGCCGCGCTGCAGCGACGCGCGGTCGCCGAGGTCGGTGCCGGCCTGCTGGAGGCCCGCGCCCCCGGCGGCGAGCGCCGAGAACGAGAGCAGCATGGCGGCGGCGAAACCGGCGGCGCGGCCGATCAGGGTCATGGGCTTAGTCATGCGTCGTCACCCGTTCCGGAACCGGCCTGGTGGCGTCGAGCCTGGTCCACAGCGGCATCGTGATGAAGAAGGCGAAGTAGTAGAAGGTCAGGAAACGGCCGACGATGGTCTCGACCGGGTCGGTGCCGGGGCCGGCGCCGATCTTGCCCAGCCACACGAAGCTCAGCGCGAACAGGCCGAGCAGCAGCTTCGACAGCCAGCCGCGGTAGCGGTACGAGCGGACCTTGGCGCGGTCGAGCCAGGGCACCAGGAACAGGATCATGATCGCGCCGAACATGACCATCACGCCGCCGAGCTTGTCGGGGACCACCCGCAGCATCGCGTAGTAGGGCGTGTAGTACCACACCGGCTTGATGTGCTGCGGCGTCACCAGGCGGTTCGCCTCGGTGAAGTTGTCGTGCTCGAGGAACCAGCCGCCGAAGGCGGGCGCGAAGAAGATGATGAAGGCCG
>LSQX01004631.1_pt1 | contig 29504 bp, 23 predicted proteins | sample 654561 | NCBI WGS metagenome assembly LSQX01 (sample SAMN04489861, study PRJNA283612) | anaerobic digester metagenome | isolation source: 4 biogas reactors fed with cattle manure at either 37C or 55C with and... | place: Denmark: Kongens Lyngby | collected 2014 | reverse complement strand
CAACCTTGAAGTCCATGTCGCCGTAATGATCCTCGGAACCCAAAATATCAGTCAGGAACATACGCTTGCCAGCTCCAGTGACCAAACCAACGGAAATGCCGACAACCGCGTCGGAAACCGGGACGCCTGCATCCATCAATGCCAACGAAGACCCGCAAACAGTAGCCATCGAAGAAGAACCGTTCGACCCCAAAATCTCAGAGGTCACGCGAACCGTGTAGGGAAACTCCTTGGGCATCGCACCGAGAACCGAACGCTCGGCCAAAGCACCATGACCAATCTCGCGACGACCCGCAGAACCATAGCGCCCGACTTCGCCAGTCGAAAACGCAGGGAAGTTGTAGTGCAAGATGAATGACTTCTTATCAGCGCCGCCTGTCACAACGTCGTAGTCCTGAGCATCGCCGGACGAACCCAGCGTGGTGGTGACCAATGCCTGCGTGTCACCGCGCTTGAACAATGCAGAACCATGGACACGCGGCAAAACGCCGACTTCGCAAGAAATCGGACGAACCTCGTCAAGCTTGCGACCATCCTGCCGAACGCCTTCGTTCAAAACCAAGCCGCGAATCGCCTTCTCCATCAGGATTTCCCAGACCAAGCCGAAATCAGGCTCCGTCCCGTCTTCCTTAGTGAACTTCTCGGTCAGCGCATCCTTCAGCTCTTGCTTCAACGCATCCTGGGTCGCCTGGCGCTCCAACTTCGAAGCACCCGTGACAGCAGCCGACAAGCGACCGCCGAGAACCGCTTCCGCAGCAGCCAGAAATTCAGGTTCAGGCAAGTACGGTGTGTAAGCCTGCTTTTCCCTGTTGATGCGAGCAGCAAAAGCCTCGACCGCATCGCACTGCTTCCGAACGATGCCGTCAGCAAAGACCATCGCGTCGCGCAAGTCTTCTTCGGAAACCTCTGAAGCACTACCTTCAATCATGATAGCCTTTCCAGGAACACCAGCGTAAACCAAGTCGATGTCACTGGATGCTATCTCGCTATTCGTCGGATTCGCAATGAATTTACCGTTGATGCGGCCGACGCGGCAGGCGCCAACGCAACCATGGAACGGAATGTCGGAAACCATCAATGCGACTGAAGCACCGAAGATCGACAAGACATCCGCCTCGTTCTCGCCATCCGCGCTCAACAGCGTGGAAACAACCTGAACTTCGTTGATGAAGCCTTCAGGGAACAACGGACGAATCGGACGATCTGTCATGCGAGCCGTCAAAACCTCCTTCTCGGTCGGACGACCTTCACGCTTCAAATAGCCGCCAGGAATCTTTCCGGCAGCCGCGAAACGCTCGCGATATTCAACTTGAAGCGGGAAAAAGTCAATCCCGGGACGGGGATCCGCAGAACATACCGCGACCAATACAATCGTGTCCCCTTGGCGTACCGTAACGGAACCATTCGCCAACAAGGCCATCTTGCCGGTCTCAATGTCGATGAAACGACCGCCGCCTAAATCAATCCTACATGTTTCAATACTCATCTGTTCACCTCTTCTCTTCGCTTAAAACACGCCATAAAATCCTGAACGTGCCACCTTTGAAACACTGCGGAATTGCGGATTGGAGCGCCAACGCCCAATGCCAAAATGATTTTGGCGATCCAAGCCGACGAATTCCACAGCTTTGCCTTCTGTGCAAAAGCACCGCGCCTGGTCAAATAGGTTTTAACCCATTCGCCAGGCGCACACATCGCGTCAATTATCGACGCAGCTTCAAACTCGAAATCAACGCCGTGTAACGGTCGTGATCCTCACGCTGGAGGTAGTTCAGTAGCTTGCGACGATTGTTAACCATCGCAATCAACCCGCGACGGCTGCTGTGATCCTTCTTGTTGGCCTTCATGTGCTCGGTCAACTCGATGATACGGTGCGTCAAAATCGCTACCTGAACCTCAACGGAACCAACATCATTCGCCGAACGCTGATACTGCTTGATAATCTCTTGCTTCTTTTCCTTGTCCATAATGCCTCAATTCTACTCTGTCTTCGCTACCAAACCATACGGGATTGTTAATCCGCCTTACAGTGATGATCCAGTCAAACACCGCGAATAACGAAACTATTAATGTAATTCATTATCGCGCCTTGTCAAAAGATTATGAGATTTTTTATCCCGCCCGACCCGAGCCTGAATGATGAATGATGAATGCAGAATGATGAATGATCTGTCAGACCCGCCTGGCTGGGGCTTTGTCATGTTTAGCCACTTTAGCGGCGGTCCCAGTCCCCATGGTCCGACCAGCCTGGCTGGGGCCTTGTCATGTTTAGCCGCTTTAGCGGCGAATGGTCCGACCCGCCTGGCTGGGGTTTTGTCATGTTTAGCCGCTTTAGCGGCGACTTCGCTTGAGTACAAGCACCCTGGAGTGCCCGTACCTGTTACAGAGGCTCGATTTGGGTATTTGCCAACAGCTCCTCGGCAACGCCAAAATCAAACACCGAAGGCGTATCGGTCAAACATGACGCCGACGCGCAAGCCAAAGCCTCCGCAAAAATCCCAGGCATTCCCATGTGGTCCACTTGGGGATTTTCCGCCAGTCGACGGGAAACGATCGCCGTGGCGCAATCACCGCCGCCGATGGGACTGACGATTCGCTCCAAAGCCGGAATCGTCAACCTCCACGCCTGCCCGTCGGCCGAGACCAAGGTCGCCGGTCGCGGTCCGTCCGTCACGGCCAACCAAGACAGCCTGGGATGAGAAGCCAACAAGGCGCGTGACTTGCCGAGGACATCCGTGCCCTCAGGCGACAAGCCAGACAATTCGTCCGCATTGATCTTCAGGACGGACACGCCCGCGTCTAGAACGCAACCAATCTCCTTCGCAACATCCAGCACAACGGGAATCCCGTTCTCGGATGCGCAACGGGCAATCTCAGCATAAAACTCAATCCCGACTCCAGGCGGAAGACTACCGCAAATCGATACAACCCCATGACGGGGAATCTCCGCAGATAGCAACTCCCGCATCCGCGACAACTCGTCCCCGGATATCGTCGCCGAAGGCTCGATCAGCTCAGTCGCAACACCACCCGAATGGTCGATGACCGTGTAGCAACAACGAGTCTTGCCGACGCAATCGACCGTCAACCCGCGAACCCCAGTCTGGGCAAACTCACGCTTCAAACACTCACCTGTATCGCCGCCGACAAATGCAGCCACAGATATAGGACGACCCAATAGGCGCATCACGCGAGCGACATTGACACCCTTGCCACCACCCGTCTCGTGACACTCGTAGGCGCGGTTGACAGAACCAAGGCGCAAACTACGAAAATTCAATGTCTTTTGCCAGGCAGAATTAAGGCTCACAGACAAGACAGGTTTAGGCTCCATCGACAATTGCATCGCTAGTATTCCTCTCGATTTCAATCTACTTTATTACGTATGGTAATCCGCGTTGATCTTGACATAATCATAAGATAAGTCACAAGTATAGACTGTATCTGAGGCCTGTCCGCGTCCTAAATCTACACGAATGGTCATTTCAGTTTGCGCCATGACGCCTGCACCTGCTTCTTCGGTATAGTCTGCGGCAGCGCCACCATCTTTACATATTTGCACATCATCTAACCAAACCTGAATTTTTTCAACGTCTAAATTAGGGACGCCTGCGTAACCAATCGCAGCAAGGATACGCCCCCAGTTTGGATCTGAGGCAAAAATAGCGGTTTTTACCAATGGCGAATGTGCAATGCTATAAGCAATATCACAACATTCCTGAGTATTAGCGCCACCTTCAACACGAACCGTAATGAATTTCGTTGCACCCTCGCCATCACGAACAATCAATTGCGCCAAACGCAGCATCACACGATTTAAAACATCCAATAGCACCGCATAACGTGGATCATTATTGCTACTAATTGTCGTACCGCCTGCCTGACCTGTCGCCACTAAAATGCATGAGTCATTGGTAGAAGTATCGCCATCTACGGTAATGCGGTTAAAAGATTGCTCTACACTTTGCTTGAGCAATTGTTGTAATACATCACGTTGAATCGGGGCATCGGTCGCAACATAGCTAAGCATAGTCGCCATATTCGGACGAATCATGCCTGCGCCTTTAGAAATACCAGTCATGCTGTATGTAATACCATCGAGCTCAAATTGCTCAGACGCACCTTTTGGTTTGGTATCTGTGGTCATAATGCCTGTGGCGGCATCATGCCATGCATCATCACGCAACGACGCCAAAGCTGGTGCTAAACCTGCGACCAAACGCTCAATAGGTAATTGTTCACCAATCACCCCTGTAGAAAATGGCAAAACTTCTTGTGCAGATACACCCGCCAATTCAGCCAATTTGGCACAGGTGGTTTCTGCATTTTGCATACCCAATTTACCCGTACCCGCATTGGCATTACCTGTATTAATCACCAAATAACGTGGATTAGTTTGTGCTAAATGTGCTTTAGAGACATGCACAGGCGCAGCACAGAATGCATTTTGGGTAAATACACCCGCAACATTTGAACCTTCTGCAAATTCAAAAATAACCAGGTCACGTCGGTTCTGATAGCGCACATAGGCTTCAGCTGAACCAATTTTTACACCTTTGACCACATGCATATGTGGCATAGAGACGTCACCAACTGCCATTTTGAAATTTCCAGTACAAATTTGAGAATGTCACAGCTTAGTGGAAAATGAAGAAAAAATCGAGCATCCGCCTGTGTCGTTTCGCTTTTTGTTTATGTAGGCTCTGAAATATAAAAACCAGCCGTTTAGACTGGTTTTTTTATATTTAAACGTACAGCTGAGCAAGCAGCATCGCTTGCCAGTCTGCTTTAAAACTTATTGTGGATTGGTTGCCACAACTGCTTCGCCCAACAATGCCTGTTTGGCACGTTCTTGGCTTGCTGCAGACAGTGCTGGATTTGAAGCCACAATACGATTTACATTAGCAGCATTCGCTGGTGCAATCGCAGCAGTATGCAACACAATTGGACGTTGATCAGGATTGGCAAAGGTATAGCGGATACCTGTACGTGGACTTGCCACTGTTACATGACCATTATCTACTTGAGCCTGTGCTGTAGTGGGTCCTACAGCAGCCTGAACTTTTGCAGCAGTGGTCGTTGTCGCTGTAGCATTCGCAAAGGTCAACGTTGGCAAGCTAAGTGCGACAATCATTAAAGGTTGTAATACTTTTTTCATTTTTTGTTCCACGTATGGATATATTGCATGTGCAACTAAATAGCATTTAATTCCAAAATCTGCAAATGCTATACACATCTTGCAAAACTATTGCTACAAAGTTTTAAGCCAAAATGCGATAAAAAAGCAGAACCGAAGTTCTGCTTTGCAAAGTTCATCAAACTTAAATTTTACCGTGACACTGCTTGTATTTCAGTCCTGAACCACATGGACATGGTGAGTTACGGCTTGCAGGTGGTACCACCGCTTGATCAGCAGCTACCGCTTGCGGTTCTGATTCAAAGGTTTCACCCGTTAAGCCGTCTACATCTGCATGAGAAAGGTTCAACTGCATGGCTTCGGCCTGTGCCTGTTGTTGCGCTTCCATGGCAGCCAATTCTTCAGGCGTTGGGACGTGTACACGTGATAAATCAGTGACCACATCAGCTTTAATCACACCCAGCATGTTCACAAATAAGTTAAATGCTTCTTTTTTGTATTCTTGCTCAGGGTTCTTTTGCGCATAGCCGCGTAAATGAATACCTTGACGTAAATAGTCCATTGCCGCCAAGTGATCTTTCCAGTGGCGATCTAATGAGCTGAGCATAAAGTGACGTTCTAACATGGCTGCAGATTCATCACCCATTTGCTCACGACGTGAACGGTAACGCGCCAAGATTTCATCAGAAATACGTTCAATCAACGCTTCTTCGTCTAGGCGACGATCTTCTTCCAACCATTGATTAATTGGCAAGTCGATGCCCAAGTCATCACGTAAGGCACGCTCAAGCCCGTCAATATCCCACTGATCGTGAATCGATTCAGGTGGAATATAATTGGCGATCATGCCTGTGACCACTTCACGATGCATTTCTTCAATATAATCTTGCAGGGTGTTTTCTGCTAACACGTCATCACGTTGTGAATAAATGATCTTACGCTGTTCATTATTCACATCATCGTATTTCAGCAAGTTTTTACGAATATCGAAGTTACGTGCCTCAACTTTGCGCTGTGCATTTTCGATGGAACGAGACACCATTTTGTGCTCAATCGCTTCATCTTCCTGCAAGCCCATAGCGCGCATCATTGCCACGACACGGTCACCTGCGAAAATACGCATCAAGTCATCTTCAAGTGAAAGATAGAAACGTGACACACCTGGGTCACCCTGACGACCTGCACGACCACGTAGCTGGTTATCAATACGGCGTGATTCATGGCGTTCAGAGCCAATAATATGCAAACCACCTGAACTTAACACCATGTCATGGTTTTGTTCCCACTCTGCTTTTAAGCGAGCTTCGTCTTCAGGGGTTGGATTTTCAATTTTGGCAAGCAAGGCTTTCCAGTTACCACCGAGCAAAATATCTGTACCACGACCCGCCATATTCGTCGCAATCGTCACCGCTCGTGGTGAACCTGCCTGTGCAATAATGTCGGCTTCACGTTCGTGTTGCTTCGCATTTAACACTTCGTGCTGAATACCCGCTTCACGCAGTTTGTCCGATAAAATTTCCGAAGCTTCAATGGTTGCGGTACCAATCAAAATTGGCGCTACACCCGCTTCATGCACACGCTGAATTTCTTGAATAATTGCGTTGTATTTGCCTGCACGGTTTAAATAAATCAAATCGTTCTGGTCATTACGAATCATTGGGCGGTGGGTTGGAATAATCACCACATCCAAACCATAAATTTCTTTCATTTCTGCAGCTTCAGTATCTGCAGTACCCGTCATACCCGATAATTTTTTGTATAAACGGAAATAGTTCTGGAAAGTTGTGGTCGCTAAAGTTTGGTTTTCAGGCTGAATTTCTAAGCCTTCTTTGGCTTCTACCGCTTGGTGCAAGCCTTCTGACCAGCGACGACCCGGCATGGTACGACCTGTATTTTCGTCAACAATAATCACTTCACCATCATGAATAATGTAGTGTACGTTGCGTTGATACAAGAAGTGCGCACGAATGGCAGCAGACACGTGATGCACCAAATTCAGGTTAGATGCAGAATAAAGACTTTCGCCCTCTGCCAGCAATCCCATTTGAATCAATTCATCTTCTACAGTTTCATAACCAATTTCGGTCATTTCCACCGTTCGTTGTTTTTCATCAATCCAGAAATGCCCACCATCTGCTACTTTTTCTTCTTTTTGCGCATGCAGTTTTGGTGGAATGGTATTGATTGCAGCATACAATTGAGATGAATCATCACTTTGACCCGAAATGATCAATGGTGTACGTGCTTCATCAATTAGGATCGAGTCCACTTCGTCAATGATGGCATAGGTCAAACCACGCTGTTTTTTCTCAGCGAGAGAAAACACCATGTTGTCACGCAAATAGTCGAAACCAAATTCGTTATTGGTACCGTAAGTGATGTCTGCGCGATAAGCTTGTGCTTTTTCAGTCGGGTCTTGCATCGAATAAATAATGCCAATACTTAAACCCAAAAACTCAAACAAAGGACGGTTGAGTTCAGCATCACGCTGTGCCAAGTAGTCATTTACAGTGATGACATGCACGCCCTGACCACTCAAAGCATTCAGATAACAGGCCAAAGTTCCCATCAGGGTTTTACCTTCACCTGTACGCATTTCTGCAATTTTACCTTCGTGCAAGGTAATACCACCAATCAACTGCACGTCATAGTGACGCATGCTCATGACGCGTTTGGCCGCTTCACGACATACCGCAAATGCTTCTGGTAATAATTTATCTAAACTTTCGCCTTTGTTATAACGTTGTTTGAATTCTTCGGTTTTTGCAGATAAGTCTGCATCGCTTAAGGCAGATATCGTCGGCTCGAGCGCATTAATCTTGTCTACGATTTTACGCATGCGTTTGAGTTCGCGCTCATTTTTAGTACCGAAGATTCCTCCGATCAGACTTGCCAACATGAATAAACTCTCTAAATCTTGCTTGTCAAATAAATAGGTTTTTCTTAGTGGTTATTATGGTGCTAGAAATTTGAAGTACAAGGGTTTTGCACAAAAACCTATTAAAAATTCCAATCTCTACTTGCCATTTCTCGCTGCTAAGTGGCAGTTAATGTAACAAATTTCGAGCGGGCGATATATAGCAATAGCACATGAATCTATTTTGAAAATGCAATAAAAACCACATCACTTATTCAATTTATTCATAAGGACATACAAAAACACTATTTATTTTTGCAAAAGAAATAACGCATAGTAGTGTTCATTCAACATACAACACAAAACATTAGAGGCACAGCATGACCATTCGCTTAGGTGACACCGCACCCAACTTTACACAAGATTCAAATGAAGGCCAGATTGATTTTTATGAGTTTTTAGGTGACAGCTGGGGGATTTTATTTTCACACCCTGCCGACTATACCCCTGTCTGCACCACAGAATTGGGCTTTACCGCAAAACTTAAAGATGAGTTCAGCAAACGTAATGTTAAAGCGATTGCGCTTTCTGTAGATGATGCAGAATCTCACAAAGGCTGGATTCAAGATATTAACGAAACTCAAAATACGACAGTTAATTTCCCAATTCTTGCCGACCAAGACCGTAAAGTGTCTACTTTGTATGATTTTATTCACCCAAATGCCAGTGAAACACTGACTGTACGCTCACTGATCATTATTGATCCGAATAAAAAAGTACGTTTGATCATCACTTATCCTGCATCTACAGGGCGTAATTTCCATGAAATTTTACGTGTGATTGACTCATTGCAACTGACTGACAATTATAAAGTTGCAACCCCTGCTAACTGGCAAGATGGTGAAGACGTGGTGATTGTGCCATCTATTCAAGATGAAGCTGAACTTAAAGAACGCTTCCCAAGCGGATATAAAGCCATCAAACCGTATTTACGTTTGACCAAACAACCAAGTCGCTCTTAATTTTAGTTCTACACTGAATTCACAAGTTAGCAGAATGATTAAAAACGCCTATCTTCGGATAGGCGTTTTTAATGTCTAAATAAATAGCGTGTAAAAAAGGATTTAACCAAATGATTAAATCCTGTTTAAAGACCACAACTTTATAAAAAGAATTAGTTGCGTTTCTCTAACGGCACCCAGTCAATTACCCATGCCGACTTCATATTCAAACTAGGGTCAGCCGTGATTTTTTTACGAGTGGCGTCTGCAGCATCACGATCTTTAGATGGCCCTACCATAATCCGCACACCTTTAGAGGTTGGACTTTGTGTGACTTTATAACCTTTGGCTTTTAATTTAGCTGCCAAAGCATCGGCATTGGCTTGGTTGGCTGCCAAAGCCACTTGTACCATCCACTGCTTATCGCCTTCTTCCAGAAGCTTACGTGCTTTTTCTGCTTCAGCCTTTTTCTTAGCGGCTTCTTCAGCTTTACGCTTTTCATCTGCTTTACGTTTTTCTTCAGCAGCCTTACGTTCTGCTTCTTTTTTCGCTTCTGCCGCTTTGCGCTCTTCTTCCGCTTTACGTTTTGCATCGGCTTGGCGTTTTTCTTCAGCCTTGCGCTTCTCTTCCGCAATTCGTTTTTCTTCAGCTAGTCGTTTTTCATCTGCAGCTTTTTTCTCTGCGGCACTACGCTCTTGTGCTGCTTTTTGCTCTGCAGCTTTCTTGGCATCTGCTGCCTTTTGCTGCTCTAACTTCTTTTGCTGAGCGGCTTTTTCATCAGCCAAACGTTTTTGCTTGGCCTGTTCATCTTCTACCAGTTCAGGTGGAATATTGTCTGAGCTTTGCTGCTGACCTGAACGCAGGGCATTTAAAGCTGCGTATTCTTCTGCTGCTTTACGTGCTGCTTCAGCTTCAGCCTGTTGCTGCATTGCCAAAAATTCGGCTGCACGCGCTTCTTGCTCTGCTACCGCTTTTTCACGTGCACGGCGCTGCTCTTCTAGCAAACGCTGCTCGGTTTCGACATCTACAGTTAAAGGCTGCAATTGCACCATTTCTGCTTGATTGGCATTTTTATTCTGAACTTGTTCAGCTTGGCTTGGGGTTTTGACATTATTTTGATGTATTTCTTCTTGCCCTTTTAAAAGCAATGCTGCCAATAAAACACCACCACCTAATAAAACAACGCCACCCATCCAGCGTTGTTTGTTATTCATTGACATTCTTCCAAATACTCCCATACCGCTTCTAAGGTATGAAATGATCCACATACCAAGATCAGCTGATTATTTTTTGTTTCATCCAGCGCTGATTTAAAAGCCAATTGCACACTGTCGAAGTGTTGTACTGTTTCGCCTTGCAAAGCTTGATCTAAAACCGTGATCTCTGCCGCACGTGGCACATTTAATGCGGCAATTTTCCACATTAACACCGCATCTTTCAATAACTCAACGACAGAATTTATATCTTTATCTGCCAGCATTGAAAAAACACCAACCACTTCTGTGTACTGTTTATTGTAATTTAAGAAATTGCGCAATTGCTTTAACAAAAATTCAACGCCATGCGGGTTATGCCCTGCATCAAAAATCACGGTTTTACCCTGAATTTGACGAATTTCAAAACGTCCTGCCAATTTAGCGGCTTGAATCCCTTCTGCAATTGCCGTTTGAGAAACCGCAAGGCCACTATTTAATACAGCTGCCACTGCGGTAGAAATATTATCTAATGCCAAGCTACCTGTCGGGAGTTTTAAGGTACAACCTGAAGATGCAAACATCCAAGATTCGCCATCGTCAGAATCACGATAAAAATAATCACGATTTAAGACCAATAACGGCGCATTGCACACTGTTGCTTTGTCTTGAATAGCTTGTGGTAAATCTTGCTGACCTGCAAAAATCACTGGAATGTTCGGACGAATAATCCCTGCTTTTTCATAAGCAATTTTTTCGATGCTATCGCCCAACCAATCCACATGATCCAACCCAATATTGGTAATCACTGCCACATCTGGGTTGACCACATTCACTACATCTAAACGTCCACCCAAACCGACTTCAAGCACCCAAACATCACAGTCACGTGCTTTAAAAATCACAAAGGCAGCCAACGTGGTCGCTTCAAAGAAAGATAAACTCAGATCACAGGCGCGTCGAGCTTGATCTACCTGCACAAAGGCATCAATCAAGCTTTGATCATCAACTTCGTTTCCTGCTAATTTGACCCGCTCATTAAAGCGGTAAATATGTGGCGATTGGTACAATCCTACCTTATAGCCTTGGGCATTTAAAATTGCTGCCAAAGTGGTAGTGGTTGAACCTTTGCCATTGGTTCCTGCAACCGTAATGACTTTGGCATTTGGCTGAGTCACACCCAGTTTTTCGGCAACGGGAATCACCCGCTCCAAACCTAAATCAATACCCGTAACGTGAACATGGCTCCAATAATTGAGCCATGTATTTAAATCATCGGTTGCAAGCGGTGCTATGTTCAAGGCAAATTCATCAGTTTCGACACAATGCGATAAACTGTATCACGTAATGCATGACGATGGACAATTTGATCGACCACGCCATGATCAAGCAAGTATTCTGCACGCTGGAACGGTTCTTCCAGTTTTTCACGTACAGTTTGCTCAATCACACGTTTACCTGCGAAACCAATCATCGCTTTAGGTTCAGCAATGTGTACATCGCCTAACATTGCCAATGATGCTGTTACACCGCCATATACAGGATGTGTCAACACCACGATGTATGGCAAGCCTGCTTCTTTCATACGCTGAATCGCTGCAGAGGTACGCGCCATTTGCATTAAAGACAGCATGCCTTCTTGCATACGTGCACCGCCAGATGCAGCAAAGCAAATTAGAGGTTGTTTCTGTTTAATAGCACGTTCAGCCGCTTGAACAAAACGGTCACCAACAACAGTACCCATTGAGCCGCCCATAAAGTCGAACTCAAATGCACAAGCAATTACTGGCATTTCTTTGAGTAAGCCTTGCATTACCACCAAAGCTTCAGTTTCCCCTGTTTTCTTTTGTGCTTCAGACATACGCTCAGGATAAGCCTTACTGTCTACAAAGTTCAGCGGGTCTTTGGCAGAAAATTCTTGACCTAATTCTTGTTGAACTTGATCTAGGAACCAAGTTAAACGCTCACGCGCTTTCATACGTAAATGTTCGTCACATTGTGGACATACATACGCATTAAAAGACATTGCGGTACGGGTGACTAACGCATGACATTCAGGACATTCAATTGTTGGTTCAGTGAAAATAGCTTTTAAGGCTTGTTGTTCATCTGGTGTTTCAATACCAGGCACACCACGTTCAGTCCACGGCGTCGATGGGCTTAGAATTTTCCCTGTTTTCACTTCTTGATTCATACTAACTCATCGAGCGCAGCTCGAAGCTCCTTCACTTTGTTAACCGTTGCAATGACGGCTTGTTCTGGGGCAAGGCTCGCAAATTGTTTTACAAAAGCACTTCCGACAATGACTGCATCGGCAGCTGCACCCATTGCTTTGGCAGAGGCAGCATCGCTGATACCAAAACCTACGCCAACCGGCACATTTGTAACAGATTTAATTTGTTGTAAGCGTGTTGCTGCTTCTGCAACATCAAGTGTTGCTGCGCCTGTCACGCCCTTCAAGGAAACATAGTAAATAAAGCCACTGGCTTGATTTGCCACAAACTGAATACGCTCTGGTGTCGATGTTGGTGCCAACAAGAAAATTTGATCCATCTCATATTTCTTTAAGATGTTGTCAAAATCTTGAGCTTCCTCTGGTGGTAAATCCACCAAAAGCACACCATCTACACCACAATCGTTAGCATATTCAACAAACTTTTCATAACCAATCACTTCTACAGGGTTTAAGTATCCCATCAACACAACAGGGGTTTCCTGATCTTTTTGACGAAATTCTTTGACCATGTCTAAAGCCTTTAGCGTACTGGTACCACCTGCCAAAGCACGCTCTGCTGCAAGGGCAATCACTGGACCATCGGCCATTGGGTCTGAAAACGGCAAACCTAATTCAACGACATCTACCCCTGCCTCGACCATTTGATGTAACAACGGAACTGTGACTTCTGGATGAGGGTCACCTGCCATAACATAAGAAACCAAGGCCTTACGCTGTTGAGATTCAAGCTGTGCAAATCGTGTGGCTAAACGTGACATAGGGTTGTATTTTCCTTGAATGATTAAAACTGAGACATTTGCTATTGTAGAAATACAAATCGACCCATTGTAACGCTATTTTTTACACAATGAATAGCGCACTGGCATGGGTTGCTGTATTTCTGTTTGCAAAACGATTTATTCAGAACAACCGCGAGGCTACATTTACTAATATTTGCGCTTTTTTCTCAATGATCAAAGATGCCTAATTTGGCCTGCTTATCGGTTTGTACATTTTGCCCAATTTTGCATTTAAAGTTTTAAAAAATGATATAAACAAAACACTTAGCTTCTAAATCATTCATTTCACAACCTTGCAAAAGCTGATTTAAATCGATTGATCAGCGCTATTTTTCCAATGCTATTGTTCCGTGATGCTATGACACATCGGGCTGAAATACAGTGCTTCTTCAGGCTAGAACTTGAATGAATGTCTATCTATTTCTTTTCATACTCGCCCTGCTGTAAAGCCTGTTTGGCTTTAAGCAAAGTTTGCCCAGTGTAGGCCTTATAAGCCCGCGCCAAAGCAGATTGATCTGAATACCCCAATTGTTGTGCAATTTCAGACAGCCCCAGATTTTGTATAAGCAACTGCTCACAGCGCTGCATGCGCTCTTTTTCAATAATCTGTTTAAAGCCTGTGCCCTCTTGTTTAATCTGTCGCTGCAACGTGCGCACCGAACAACACAACACCTGCGCCACAAACTCAATACTGGGGATGTTTTCTTCCTGACGTAAATATTGCGCCACCATTTCCTGAACCTGCTGCAATACGCTATCGACATTCGGTTTTAATGCAATCGCATCTTCAGCTTGCTTGGTTAGCAAATGAATTAAAGAAGGGTCTGCCTGTCGTGGTTGAATCGTTAAACTATCTAAATTTAAAACAATTTGATATTCCGCTTGTTTAAACAAGATTCTACAGCGATAAAAATTTTCATACTGTCGCACAGGCATGCGTGCGGCGTGGGCAAAGTGGATTTCCCGAATGGGTGAATGTTGAAAGTCAAAAATTTGAGTGGCCAGTTGCACCATACAAGCAAAGGTCATTTCATGGATCAAACTATATTTTTCATCGACCAAGGGCCAAGACAAATACAAAGCATCCTGTTGTTGATATAAACGCATGGGTACAGCAGCCGAACCATCCACCACCAAACGGCTAAAGCGCATCATGTACTGAATGGCTTCTGCGACACTGTTACTACGCGAGGCCATATAACCGAGTACACCAAAATGTTCAGGCTGAATATGAGCTGCCAACTCAAAAATCAGCTGGGGACAATTCAAAAAATGGATGCTGTGCTGAATAACCTCAGTAAACAATACATAAGATGACTGTGTATCTAAGGGCAATGACAGGACATGCTGTAACTGTTGCAATTGTGCCGCAGAAAACCCTAGCTGTTCAGGCATTAGACCACGCTCAGAAAGGTAGCGCAGCCATAACTGATAATAGCCATTTGGAATTTGAATTTCGTGAATGTGTGTGCTCATGTTGACATGAATCATTTTCTTTTGTCGTTTAATGTATAAAAACTGGCAAGTTCTGTCAAAACAAATCCGCGAAAGCCCGACATACTGCAAACATGATCGACTCTGCTTAGTAAAATAAAATGAATGCACTTGTCCAATATCATGCTGCGCCTATTGTCCGCAGCAATCTTGATTTTCAGTTAAGCGAAATTCCACGTTACTGGTTTGCGGGTGACCCTTTTCTGACACGTATGTTTGATGCGCTTAGCCTGACCTTTCCTGACGGAGAGCGTTACTTTATTCAATCTGTACGTTTGTTTCGCGATCAAATTCAAGACCCAGACCTTAAACAACGCGTTGCAGATTTTATTCGGCAGGAAGCGCAACACGGCATTGCACATGACAAAATGAATCAGGTCATGAAAGATCAAGGTATGCCGGTAGATCAATTTATTCAGCGTCTGAACAAGATTTTTAAGTTTGAACTGAAATATCGCTCACCTCAATACAACATTGCCATGACGGCGGCGGCTGAACATTTAACAGCACTTATGGCAGAAACATTTTATGGCGAAAAAGACACCCTGAAAGATGCACATCCGTATGTCCGTGCTTTATTTGCGTGGCATGCGATTGAAGAAATGGAGCATCGTGATGTGGCTTTTGATGTGATGCAACAGGTGGGCAATGTGCCTGAACTGACCCGAAAAATGGCATTGGTACTCACCACAGGCTTGATGTTTGGGTTTACCCTTTACCGTGCCAATGTCATGCTCAGATACGATGGTTTTAGCCGCATACAACGCTTAAAGATGAATGCACGCGGGTTGAAATGGCTATTGGGTAAAAATGGAAAATTACGCAAAATGAAACCACAATTTCAAGACTGGTTTAAGCCTGATTTTCACCCTAGCCAACACCCGATTATCGCGCAATACGATGTTTGGCTGCACACCTTAGCTGAAACCAATGATCCAATTCAGGCGGGTGAAGCTTTTTGGCAAGCTGCGAAGTAGTCGTTAAGCAGCACCATGAAAACGCATTTGCTTAAATTATCTCTTAGATTAAAAAATCGCTGCTCTACTCTCAATATTTTAAATATCTGTTCAGTAGCTCAGCGATTGTGATTAAAATTCTACAGGGTTGTGTTTAGTCTAAGCATTACCATTTGGCATAATGCTGTTCAAGCAAACCATATTCATTCAGCAAAATGATCTCGGTATCGCCTTGCTGAATCGTACCACTAATTTTGGCTTGCCATTGGCTAAACTGGCTACCCACCAAACGCAAATTCAGATTTTCATAACGGCGCCAACCTGTACTGACGGTTAAATTCAGCTGATGATCCAATGAGCGAATACTCCACAAATCCTCATCTTCATGTTGGAACAGCACATCTGTTAAGGGGTACAGCACGCCATTGATCCACAAACAGTTTTCATTGCCAAAACTTTCATTCACACCAGAGGCTAAATTCAGCCCCACACGGCGGTTTTCGGTATCCCAAAAATTACACGATAACCAAAACCATGCTGTTTCAGGACGCAAAAAACCACAGGTATCATCCAGTGAGGCAAAAGTCCGTTCATGGAATTGAATAGTTTGTCCTGTTTTATTGACAAAATACCCTTCACAACCCAACGTGGTCAGTTTTTGGGTATAAGTCCAACCATTAATGCCTGTCGGGCTACACATACTTAATGGGTCTGTACCTGCACAAAAAATACGAGCACTGAGTTTAATTTCGCCATATTTGGTCACACGGATATAGCGCACACCATTGGCATGTTGAATTTCAATTTGAAATGGAGATTTATCAAAATAACTTTGATTGAATAAAGGCTGTTCATCCAACACGGTATTGCGGGATAAAAAATTAATCGCATTCCATTCCTGCACTTCACTCGTCATGTGATTATAAATATAGACAAAGCCATGACCTGCCCATGCAATATCTGCAATAGCTAAACCAATGGTATAGTGCTCATGTTGAATGCTACAAAATTTAAACTTTTTATATTTTAATCGCTTACGCCAACCCGACAGTACTTCACCATACGGTGTTTTGTATTGGTAGGCTTGGTAATCAATCTTTTTGGGAAGTTCACTAAAACGTCCATAATGCGGTTGTCCATTCGCCTGAATTAAATCCATTGAAGACATTCCCTATTGTCTAAAACAATTCATCTTTGGTCGTATTATGCCTACAAATGCATGTACAAAAAACCCGCAGCTTATGATTTTGTTGAAAAACTTATAAAAACATAGATTGTTTTCTTTTTTCGCCACTCAAGTGACTATAAAATCAACAATGCTTGTAAGTACATTCATCAGACTTCGCTCGCGAGTTCAACATTAGTGACTCAACGTGAGTGGTGGCAGTAGCTAAAACTGCCCATAAAAGACAATCTATTTTAAAGTAAAAGCTAATCTAAGAAGATTTAAACATCTGAATCCAAAGTCAGATACGTATTTTCCCAGCGATTAGCTGAAAATGAACCTTCAACCAGTTGCACATAGCGACCGTACACCTGATCAATTACCAAACAATCATCTACCTCTAAAACCCGATCGGTATGCTGTTTTTGCCAGTGCTGGGCAAAATAAGCTTTTCCACATTGCTTTGCCACCATTGGATTTTGCGCCACCACCAACACATAACGATGCAATTCTCCAAATTCACGCGGATCATAGCCACCCAAATTAATTAAATACAGGCGATTTTCAGATTGATTCGGCTGTGCATCTGTGAATTTTAAATAGTAGGATTTGCCTTCAAACTCCACACCGTTGATTTGCGCCCACGCATCAATATGTAAGCCTTTGGGTTCTGCAAACCAAGCCTGCTTGAGTTGAGGATAGGTTTCTTCTAAAGCATCACCCACTGCAAGTACCACATCATGTACTTCGGTATTGGCCCGTGCATGACGCCCACCCAACATGACGATAAATAAACTAGGCATACCCGCCCCCTACATAATTTTTAGCTTTAATGGTTTTAAAGTAGCGAGAATTTTTAAATGAACCAATTAAAAAATCGTGCCGAATTGCTTCAGCACGATTGAATAAAAATTTAGCCTGCTCTATTTCGAGCATGTGGCAATTTACATATCTACCATTTCTACGCCATCTAAACGTGCAACAGTCATTAAGTCTTTATCACCACGACCTGAAACGGTCGCAATAATGATTTGGTCTTTATCCATAGTTGGCGCAAGCTTGGTGACATACGCCATCGCATGTGAACTTTCCAATGCAGGAATGATCCCTTCAATACGGGTTAGGTCACGGAAACCTTGCAAAGCTTCTTGGTCATTGATTGGCACATAATCGACACGGTGCATATCTTTTAAGAAGCTATGCTCTGGCCCTACACCTGGGTAATCTAGACCTGCAGAAATAGAATGGGTTTCAATAATCTGACCTTGCGCATCCGACATTAAATAAGTACGGTTACCGTGCAATACGCCTACGTGTCCTGCATTCAATGGCGCAGAGTGTTTGCCTGTTTCAATGCCCAAGCCCGCAGCCTCAACACCGTACATTTTCACTTCGGCATCATTCAAGAATGGATAGAACAAGCCCATCGCATTAGAACCACCACCAACACAAGCCACAAGTGCGTCAGGTAAACGACCTGCCTGCTCTTGAATTTGACGACGTGCTTCACGACCAATAATAGATTGGAAATCACGTACCAATTGCGGATACGGATGTGGGCCTGCCACAGTACCAATCACATAATACGTTGAATCGACATTGGTCACCCAGTCACGCATAGCTTCGTTCATGGCATCTTTTAAGGTTTTAGAGCCACTTTCTACAGGTACAACAGTTGCCCCGAGTAAGCGCATGCGGTACACGTTCATGGCCTGACGTTTGACGTCTTCTGCACCCATGAACACTACGCACTCTAAACCTAAGCGGGCTGCAATCGTTGCGGTTGCCACACCATGCTGACCAGCGCCTGTTTCAGCAATAATGCGTTTTTTACCAGACAACTTTGCCAGTAATGCCTGACCAATGGTGTTATTCACTTTATGTGAGCCTGTATGGTTCAGGTCTTCACGCTTTAAGTAAATTTGCGCACCACCTAACTCTTTAGACCATCGCTCAGCATAATACAAAGGACTAGGACGACCTACATAGTAGGCGAGATCGCGGTCGAATTCTGCCAAAAACTGCGGATCATCTTTCATGCGGAAATACAATTTTTCTAAGTCTTGTAAAGCCGCCATCAGCGTTTCTGACACAAAACGTCCGCCATGGATCCCAAAATGCCCTTTTGCATCTGGGAACTGGGTATAGTCAATCACTGGATTATTGTGATTTGTACTTTGCTGATCCACGTTGGACTCCTTGCATGAAGTGTTCTATGAGTTGTTGGTCTTTAATACCTTTTGCAGACTCTACCCCGCCACTAACATCAACGGCATAGGCTTGGGTGGTCTGAATTGCATCTTCAATATTGGCAGGGTTTAAACCACCCGCCAATATTAAAGGAATATCGAGTTTGGGGAATTTTGACCAGTCAAAACTGTGTCCTGTTCCACCTTTCAGCTCAGGATGCCACGCATCTAATAATACTGCGCTTGCACCTGCTTGTTGATAGCTTTTTATCGCATCCAACACATTTAAATCAGGTTTGACCTGTATGGCTTTGTACCATCTGCGTCCGACTTGCTGTGCTATTTGCTGACATTGCAATGGTGTTTCATCACCATGAAATTGCAGAATATCTAAAGGCACTTGTTTTAGTACTGCGGCTATGTCGTCTGCACTGGCATTTACAAACAAGCCAACCACTTGCACATAAGCGGGTATGTGTTGCACAAGGTTTTCTGCTTCAGCAATGCTGACATTACGAGGACTCAGTGGATAAAACACCAAGCCAATTGCATCTGCACCCGCATGCACAACACTGTTTATATCTTGAATTCGCGTGATTCCGCAAATTTTGGCACGGGTACGCATCGTTTTGGACTCTAATCCTGATTTTCAATTTTCATTTTGCTGATCTTGCTGTGCGTGACTTTTAAATTGTCTGTTCACACTAACAAAATCAGATATTGGGGCGAATCATTGTAATGCAATTTTAAGGGGTTGAGTGAAGTTCAGGCGGATTATTCTGCATTTCCGTTGTTTAAATGGCATACAGACTTTATACTTCGCGCAAATGCAACGAGTCCTAGCTTTGAGCTTTAGGGAAGTTGGTGAAAGTCCAACACTGCCCCCGCAACGGTAACCATGAAACGTATATCAATTTAAATCTTATGATTTACACCACTGTATGAACAATATGGGAAGGTGGATATACAGCCAAACAATCATTGATTAAAAGATGCTTGGCACATTGAAGTCCGGAGACCTGCTTGTTGTGCCCTTAACTCAATCATTCACGTGGGGTGAATGTATGGAGCAAAGCCATGTCTACACTTTTTCAGCCTACTGCTTTAGTGGGCGCAATTGCGCTTGCAATGGGTTTTTCAACTTCAGTTTTTGCAACTGAGTCACAAGATCAAGCTGTGGTGAATGCTGCTTTAGATACACTTGTAGTGACAGCAACACGTTCAGAAGAAAAAATTGGTAATGTACCTGCGCGGATTAATGTAATTGGTACAGGTCAAATTGAGCAATCACCAATTGCCTCTTTCCCACAACTGATGATGACCGATGCTTCTATCAATATGGTGCAGTCTGGTGGTTATGGTCAAATTGCCTCTTTATTTATGCGAGGCACCGAGTCAGACCATACCTTGGTGCTCCGTGATGGCGTGCGTTTAAATAACGATGCTAGTGGTCTAGCATCTAACAGCTTTATTGATACCACTGAAATTAAACAGATTGAGATTTTAAAAGGTCCAGCATCTGTCCTGTATGGTAGCAACGCCATTGGTGGCGTGGTACAAATGATTACCAAAACCCCAAGTAAAAACTCAGCATTTGTCTCTGCCGAAGTGGGTGAAAACAGTACCTATAAAACCATTTTAGGGCTAGATGCTGTAGAAAATGGCTTTTATGCTCAACTGCGTGGGCAACGTCTTGAAACCGATGGCACTAACATTTTTGATTATGAAGGTGCAGAGCCTTCAAGCTATGATCAAAAAGGATTTTCGGGCAAATTTGGGTATGTAAGTGATACCTTGGATATATCTCTTGAACATTCTGAAAATGAAGGTCGCTCACAGTACGAAAACTATAGTTGGACGACTTATGCCTATAGCCCACGTGCACATGACTTTTTAAACCAAGTCACGACTTTGAGCACTCGTTATCAAGCCAGTAAAAATACTGAACTCAAAGCGCGTGTATCACATTTTAAAGATGTATTAACGCAATTGAATGTGGCAGAAGAAACCACCTTTGTGTCTGACGAATATGACCTCAGTGTGCGTCAAAACCTTACCGCTCATCAAAACCTTACACTTGGTGTTAACCATAAAGCCTTAGATACGGAAACCCATAAACCATCAGATTCATTTCAAGAACAATCGGACAGCTCAGGCTATTATGCACAGCACCAATTACAGACCGACAAACTAAAAACCCAAATCGGTGTGCGTATTGAAGATAACGAAAAATATGGTTCTCATACCGTGGGGCAAGCAGCAGCTCGCTACTTCTTTAAGCCTCATGTCAGTATATACAGCAATATTGGTTCCGCATTTAAAGCCCCAACCATGAATGACTTATATTATGGTTACTATGCCAATCCTGAACTCAAACCTGAAGACAGCTTATCTTATGAAGTTGGTGCAGATTGGCAGATGGGTTCCGCTTGGCGCAGTGGCCTATCGGTCTATCGCACTGAAATTGATAACTTGATTGATAGTGACCCAGCCAACGGATGGAAGCTTGCCAACATTGATGAAGCGACCATTGATGGTGCCGAAGTTTATCTACACTTTAATCAAGATCAATGGTTTGCAAAAACCAGTTATAGCTATAGCAAAGCCACCAATGATGCATCAGGCGAAGACTTAAGCCGTCGCCCACGTCAAAAAATTGCTTTATCGCTAGGTTTGGCTGAAGAAGTGTATGGTTTATCTGCAACACTTACCGCCAGTAGCCGTTCAGACAGCAGTGCCTACGATGAAGATAGCATTCCTGGTCATATGCAAATTGATTTGCATGGTTATTACAATGCCAATCCATATATCAAATTGTTCTTTAACATTCAAAATGCTGGCGATGTAAACTATAAAATGGCTTCTGCAGGTAACTCTGATGGTCAGTATTACCTCAGTGGCGGTCGCCTCGCTTCAGCAGGTGTAACTTTCCGCTACTAAAACCCGCATAACAACAAAAACTTTAAAACAGCGCAGTTTATGGATAATGTAATGACCGACATTATCCTTTTTTATTGCGCCAACTTTTATTTCTTACGACCAAGTAAACGCAACTTTCACTTTCAAACAAGGAACGATCATGGGCCACCGTTTAAGCAAAATCTACACCCGCACAGGCGACTCAGGCACAACAGGGCTTGGCGATGGCTCACGTGTTACCAAAGACGACTTACGCATTCATGCACTGGGCGATGTCGATGAACTCAATGCCTGCATAGGCGTTTTGCGCTCACAAATTACACATAGCAACATTCAAGACAAAAACACTTGGGACAAATCGCTCAGCCTGATTCAGCACTGGCTATTCGATTTAGGCGGTGAAGTCTGTATCCCCAATTACCACCTCGTACAACCGCTTGCGATCGAATACTTAGAACAAGACATTGACCGCATGAATGAAAGCCTGCCAATGCTCAAAGAGTTTATTTTGCCTGCAGGTACATTGGCATGTAGTTATGCACATCAAGCTCGTGCCGTATGCCGTCGTGCAGAACGCAGTTTAATGACCGTACACAACCGTGATCAAAATATTCAGGCACCGTCTTTGCAACTACTGAACCGACTGTCTGACTGGCTATTTGTGGCATCTCGCAGCTTGCAACGTGCCGAAGGAGGCAGCGAAGTATTATGGCAAAAGAACATCAATGACAGTATTGGTAACTAACATTACAAGCTAAAATCGGAAACTAAAATAAAGCCCTGATTTTGCATCTAAAAAATCACGTCGGATGCTGCTTGAAATTTTACATCATCCGACCAAAATAAGAGATGTCATCTCTTTGTCACGTCGTACTTGCAAAATGAAAGCAAACTTTCAATTCATGGGCACATTATGCGCATAATTGGTCATCGAGGTGCGCGTGGCGAAGCGCCTGAAAACACGCTTGGTGGTTTTGAATATATTCAAAATATTGGCATTCGTGCGGTTGAGTTTGATGTGCGTCAACTCAAAGACAATGCCTTAGTGGTTATGCATGATGATCAATTCATTCGTACCACAGGACAAGACAAAGCGCTGTATGAATGTAGTCTGGAAGATTTAAACCATTATAACCACGCAGTGATGTGGTCGGACTGGAATAAAGTTGAAACCACGCCCCTGCTTAATCAAACCATGACCATTATTCAAAATTTTGATCATATTGAGGTTGAGGTTAAAGCAGTTAATTCACATGCCGATGCCGAAAAAATCACTCAAAGCCTAGAGCAACATTTACAGGGCTTTGAACACAACGCCATCATCACCAGTTTTGATCCTAAAATTCATTGGGCATTACAACAACAAAAATCACGCTTTAAACGTGGTTTGTTGGTAGAAGATGATTTGCAATACAAAGCAATTGATCAAGCTTTAGTATTAGGTTGTTGCCAAATTGGCTGGATGAACGAACTCGCCACAGATGCCCTCATTCAAGCGACACAACAGGCCAAACTGAATATTAGTGTTTGGACAGTCAACCAAATTGAACGCGCCAAACAACTTAAAGATTTGGGTGTTCAGGGGTTAATTACCGATTATCCAAAACTGATGATGCAACACTTGTAAAGTGCAGACTAAGCGCATATATATGTTTAAGTTTAAATAACTGATTTTCTGTGCAGGTTTGGCTGTCATACCGCACATTTTCGTAAAAACCTACAAATACCATTATATTCTGTTACCACCCAGTACAATACAACTGTACAATAATGCTGTGATCGTGAATACGCTCATGCTAATATGCGAAAAAATTAATCCCTATAAACTTTAATACTATGATCATTTCCTTCGGGCAGATCATGATTTTATAACGGATTAAGCGTCTACTTATACCTCCCAAAGGTTCTAGGAGTGCTGTTGGAGATGAATGCTCCCTTACCCAAAGCCCCAATCAACTGGATTGCCATCTTTGCACTGGTTTTCTTACCTATTGTTGCCGTGATTGCAATTCCTTGGTATGCCTATCACCATGATTTTAGCTTAGCCGCTTGGATCAGTATGTTTGTATTACTTGGCGTAAGTAGCTTGGGTATTACAGCAGGTTATCACCGATTATGGGCACACCGTGCCTACGAAGCTACGCTTCCTTTAAAAATTCTTTTGATGATTATGGGGACTTTTGCCGTTCAGAACAGTATTTTGTTCTGGGGTTCAGGTCACCGTACCCATCACCGCCATGTTGATGATGTCGAAAAAGACCCATATTCAATCAACAATGGTTTTTGGTTTGCGCACATGGGCTGGATGTTACGTGACTACCCTGCCGCAGAGCCAAACTTTAAAAATGCACCAGATTTGTTAAATGACAAATTGGTGATGTTCCAACACAAATATTATGTGCCAATGGTAATTGCAGTGCATGTTGGAATTTTAGTGCCAATTGGCTGGGCTGTTGGCGATATGTGGGGTGTGTTGCTATTGGGCGGTTTAATGCGTCTGATTTTAAGCCACCATGTCACTTTCTTTATTAACTCGCTGTGCCACATGTGGGGTTCACGTCCATACACTGACGAAAACACTGCGCGTGACAACTTCTGGTTAGCCATTGCCACTTGGGGCGAGGGTTATCATAACTATCACCATATTTTCCAATACGATTATCGTAATGGTGTGAAATGGTGGCAATATGACCCAACTAAATGGTTAATTTGGACATGCTCTAAGTTAGGTTTGGCTAAAAATTTACGTCGCATTCCAAGCTTTAATATTAAAAAAGCAGAGTTGGCAATGCGCTTTAAATATGCAGAGCAAGACTTGGCAGTTTATGGCCACAATGTGAATGATGACATTGTGCAAGTGAAAAGCCGTATTGCGCAAGAATATGATGCATTTACCCAAACTTTAAATGATTGGGCAAAATTAAAAGAGCAAGAAATTCAAGCGAAAAAAGCGTCAATGGCTGAAAAAATCCACCAAATGGATGACAAACTCAAAGTTGAATTCCAGTTGGTTGAGCAGCGTCTTTCACACCATCGTGAAACATTGAATTTGCTAATGCGTAACTTGAAAAAGAATCCAGTATCACAATAAGAACTGTGTTCTTATACACCGCTAAAGCCCTGACCTGTTCAGGGCTTTATGCATTTTTAGACTACAGTTTTTAAAGCCCAAGTTTGCTATAGTGAACCTCACTTTGTGCCAAACACTCCCCCACTATGCAATTTAATTCACGTTATCCCACACTGCCCGCTCGCCTTTATCATCAACAGCAGCCCCTACCCTTAAAAGGTGCTAAAGCTGGACACTTTAATGCAGCATTGGCAAAAGAGCTGCAATGGAGTAGCGAGGAACAGCAGCACTGGGTAGAGATTTGCAGCGGCCAAACCACATTTCCGGAATTTCCACCTTTGGCAATGGTGTATGCAGGACATCAATTTGGGCAATGGGCTGGTCAACTGGGAGATGGACGAGGCTTACTGATTGCACAAGTGCTAGACACGCAACAGCGTACCATTGACCTACATTTAAAAGGTGCTGGCTCAACGCCTTATTCACGTATGGGTGATGGCCGTGCGGTTTTGCGTTCTGTGATTCGTGAGTATTTGGCAGGCCATGCTTTAAATGCACTTGGTGTACCTTCAAGCAATGCGGTGGGATTCACTTCATCTACACAAGGCGTACAACGTGAAAAACTAGAACTGGGCGCCATGTTATTACGCACCTCTGACTGTCATATTCGTTTAGGTCATTTCGAATGGATCAATCAGTATCAACCTGAACTACTACCTGAATTTGTGCAAAAATGTATTGAATGGCACTACCCTGAATGCTTGACTGCCGAACAGCCTGTACTCGCCTTTGCCACCCAAGTCATTCAGCGTACAGCAGTGATGATTGCGAAATGGCAATTGGTCGGTTTTGCGCATGGCGTGATGAATACCGATAATTTAAATATCACTGGCTCTACTTTAGATTTTGGCCCTTATGGTTTTATGGAGCGTTTTCGCCCGAACTGGATCAATAACCATTCGGACTACCAAGGGCGCTATACCTACCAACAACAACCGAGCGTAGCGCACTGGAACTTATGGGTCTGGCTAAATAATTTAATTCCACTTGAGCAAAACCAAGATCAGAAAGAACACTGGAAACAAGCACTGGCAGCATGTTTAGAACATTTTGAACCAACTTTTTTAGAACATTACAAACTCGGCTTGTGTGAAAAAATGGGACTGCCAAGCTTCCATAAAGACAGTTTTGACTGTGCAACCAATTTCTTACNNCATTTTGCAAAGTGAGCAACTGGATTACACCCAAAGTTTTATCCGCCTACAAAATAAACAATACACAGAAATATTGGATGATTGTTTAGATCGTCGTCAGTGGGAAAGCTTTTTGGCACAGTATTTACAGATTCGTGAACATCAAGATACTGATGCTTTAGATGCCGCCATGCAACAGGCCAACCCGCACTATATTTTACGCAATCACATGGCACAAAAGGCAATTGAGCAGGCAGAACGCGATGATTTTTCAGAAGTTGAGCGTTTATTTACCTTGCTCAGCCAACCGTATAGCAAACAGCCTGAGTTAGAACAGCCTGAAGATTTAGCACCCTTGCCAAGTGATGTACCCGAAGTGATGGTGAGCTGCTCATCTTAGTGCTATTTTTAAGCAATAGGACGTTTAAAACTCCAGCAAAGTTATACACATTTTCTGTGGATAAAGATGTGGTTATCCACAGGATAAACTTTTAAGGTAAAGATGAATGGCACAAACACAGAAATCACTGCATCAACTTGCTGCCAATACCGCAGAAAAATTACCTGAAGTGAGCTTAAGCGAACCTTTTGGCGATGGCTGTTTGGTGCATAAGGTGGTTGATAAAGTGTTTATGCTATATGTAAATTTTAAAAACACTAGCACATGGAAAAATCTGTAAAACATCATTTTATGGTTTTAGGTGTGATGATAAATTAAGTATTTAGCTATAAGTCTGCATTTAAATGGTCATGCCATCATCAACTTGAAAGTTCAGCCTGAGCATGGTGTGATGTTAAGTGATTTTTATCCTTATATTCGTGCGGACTAGCACATGAATAAACAGCACTGGATTTTGATTTTTTGCAGAAGACAATTTAAAAATATAATGAATAAATTTTACCATTGATACTGGGTAAACAATTGAGCGCCCATCCTCTTGGCCTGATTGGTATTTAGATCATCTGCAATATATTTCAAGCCAAAATTTTGATGCTGTACTGATAAGCCTAAAGCATGGGTCTGAGGTTCAAAATGGATTCCCCATTCTACACCTTTATCCCAATAAGCGTTCAATTGCCAAAGACTACTATATTGATTGCTGATTGAACTTATACCTAAACGCCAATTCTGATCTGACTGATAATTTAGATCAGTATAAATTTTAAAAGGCAGTTTCTGCGTATATTGATGATACTTATTAAATTGTCCCTGAATATCAAATCGTGGACGCTGATCCTGATCATAGGCAATCTGGTATTGGGTGTAGGGTGCATCCTGCCAATATAAATAGGCTAAAGCATCCTGAATATTGATATTTACTTTCCAGTGATTCGCAATTGTCCCTTGTAATGAAGTATCAAATGCAAAACCATAACCCTGATTTGCACGCTCATTCCAGCCCATTTTGTCTTCTTTTAATGCAGGCTGGTCATAACTATAGTCAATTTGACCATTGAGCCACTTCACACGCTCCATCAATTGTTGTTGATTTGTGGTTTGAGCCAAAGCATTTACTTGTCCATCAACATAATGTCGGCCAATCAGTACAGTTGCACCTGTGATCAGGTTCCAGTTAGGTGAAAGTTGCCAGGTGTAGGCAAAACGTGACCCAACCGTATCAACGTGCTGTGCCTCAAGTTGCAAAATATATTGGCTATTGGCATCAATCAATTTTTCATATTTGTTCTGATAATATGAGTTTGCAGTGTCTGGACTAAAGCGTAGTACATAATCATAACGCCAAATCCAGCTAAAATCCCATTGACCCTGTTTAATACCCAACCGCATTAGGCCATGGGCAAACGCATTTTTTCCCGATTTAAAGTTTGGGTCATCCCAATCATCTGTAAATGCGTGAATCGACAAAGGTTCACTATATACATCTGCCTGTACTTGATAATAGATTTTTTCCTGGGCATTGGAGTAGAAAGGAATAAGCATTCCCAATACAGCTAGACTTTTTTTGAGCATATAAAAAGGGGGATTTATTCCCCCTCTCCTTTTATGATTATGGTGCAATCGCTTTAACGGTATTATCTGTGAATTTTGCAGAATATACATTATCTGACACTTTGCTTACTGTAGCGTATGGGGTGTTACCCACTTTAATCTCTGCTGAAGTAAACTTGTCAAGATCAGCAATTTCAACATAAGCACCATTGGCATGAGACAGTTTTGCCCATACAGTTGGCTCATGCGCCGCATTAGGATTATTACCAATCAAATTATCTGTTTTAAAATCAGCCGTAAGCGCATCTTTATCTACAGCAACCTTAATCGTTGCTGTACCTTTTTGATACTCATTACGCTTCGCAGTTAAATCAATACTAAATGGTTTAATGTTGGTACCACCACCCTTGACATTACCACTGAGTTTCACATTCAGGTCCGCATTGATAAATGCTGCAGCAGATTCACCATTAGTCACATCAATCACTTTTGATAAATCATTATTTAATTTAATGCTTGCCTCTAAGTTCAGATTCTCATTTCCAGCAACAGCCTCACCTTTTAAATTCAGCTCAGTAGGAATAATTTCTGTGGATGTACTTAAACCATCTTTAAATTGAACTTGCGTCGCCTTGCTTGAAAACTCAGTTAAGCTCAACTTTGCACCCGTATCAACAGCAGTCAACACAATATTCGCAAACTTAAACTGTGCAGTCTTAGGTGCTTGGTCACTAGAACGGTCATCCAGTTTTTTTGCATTGTTATACACAACCTGAGCAGTACTATCACTATTAACCGCCAAAATCGCTTCTTTGTTGCTCACAACATTCTTGGTCGCAATTTTCCCACCAGCAACCAGTTTAAAATCATAAGTTGATTGGGATGCAGAGAATGGCGCTTCTAATTTCAAATTGGTTACAGTCACGTTGGCTTCATCACCAAAAACGTCATGACCTGTCTGAGTTTCAGAGTCCCAAACATAATCTGTCCAATATTTAGCTGTAACACCACCTGTTACAGTAATAGAGTCAGCCTTTACATTCACTTTTAGCGTATTATTGCTCAATTTATAGTCAGGATAATAATACNNTGAGTCTTCTTTTAATAAAGCCTCTAGCTGAGCCGCATTATATTCTTTTTCTGAACCTTGTGCATCTTGCTGTGCCAATGAAGCTAAAGTCAAAATCAAGCTACTAGCATTACCAATATCACTACCAGCATCACTAATTGCATCAAATGTTGGCTGGTATTGTGATTGCAATCCATCAAAACTATCAAAATAACTAATAATAGTATTTGTTGTATCTACCAATTGCTTTGCCTTATCCAGATCTGATGCTGGAATAGCTGGATTAGGATTATTA
>LSQX01359828.1_pt1 | contig 29515 bp, 27 predicted proteins | sample 654561 | NCBI WGS metagenome assembly LSQX01 (sample SAMN04489861, study PRJNA283612) | anaerobic digester metagenome | isolation source: 4 biogas reactors fed with cattle manure at either 37C or 55C with and... | place: Denmark: Kongens Lyngby | collected 2014 | reverse complement strand
TGCGAGCAGGGTCTGTGGGGCTGCTTCGAAGTATTCGTCGACACCATCATCGTCTGCTCCATCACGGCGCTCACGATCATGGCCACCGGTCTGTGGGATTCCGGCATGGGCGGTGCAGAGCTGACGCTTGCAGCGTTCGAAGTCGGCGTAGGCTATGCAGGCCGCGTTGTAATTGCAATCGCGACATTCCTGTTTGCGCTCACGACAAGCACCGGCTGGTTTACCTATTACGACACACTGCTGCGGCACGCGTTCGGCGAAGACTCCCCGATTCGTCGCGGCATCGTATTCCTGCTGAAGGTTACGTATTCGATCCCTGGCTTCCTGGCCGTATTCCTGACGATCAACAGCGGGTTTGCGTCCTCCAGAATCTGGGGTATCGTCGACCTGTCCACAGGCGTACCGACGTTCGCCAACCTCATCGCCATGATCTTCCTGATGGGCAAGTTCCTCGAACTCCTCAAGGACTACAAAGCTCGCCACATGGGCATCGGCGAAGTGGATCCGGACTTTGCAATCTGGTACGAAGACAAGAAAAAACTGGAAGCCAACTAGGATCCCCGTTTAAACAGTCAAGTAAAAGGGCCCGGTCAACCGACCGGGTCCTTTCTTAATGATTATGCTTCTATGCCTCTGGGGCATCGGTTTTCTTACACGAGGCACCGACACAATTCTTCGAGTTCTGTCCCTCTATTTCCTTCTGACCGGCTTTCCCATAAAGAGGATCGCCTGCTCTGCAAGAACCTGCATCGGGTCCACGTAAAAGTCGTCCAGAGCGTTGTCGCGCGCGATCACGGACAGCTCGGTGCAGGCAAGCAGCGCACGGCGGCAACCCGCCGCCCGCACGGCTTCGTCGAGCCTGGCGAGCGCCTGCCGGTCGGCGGGCGCATTTGCCTTAACGCAGTCGTAGATCAAATGCGTTACGAGGGCTTGTGTACCTGCATCCGGCACCCACGCTTCGAGCCCCCGCGCCGCCAGCGCCTCCTGATACAGGCCGGTTTGAATCGTCCCTTCGGTAGAGAGGATGGCGATGCGACATTTGCCGGCTTCTGCCATTCCACACGCTGTGCCGGCAGTTGCCCGGGCGGGCATATCGCCGGCTTCCGCAGCAACTGCATCGGCGGTTGCGCGCACCATGCTGATGAGCGGAATGCTCAGATCGGGTTCGATCTGATGCAGAAAATAATGCGCGGTGTTGCAGGCGGCCACAATGGCTTTGCATCCCGCCTGCTCGAGCATCCGGCAGTCCTTCAGAAGCAAATCGCACACGGCTTTCGTATCGCCGCTTACGATTGCTTCCGTACGATCCGGCATCGTCGCATGCGACAGGATCATCATGTCGATATGATCCTGGTCGCGGGATGCTGCCGTCATTTCTGTCACCATCCCATAGAAGAGCTGCGATGCGAGCGGCCCCATACCGCCCAGGACGCCGAGTGCGCCCTGCATTCCGGATCCAGCGGAAATACCGGGTGCAAAAGTTGTACCCGGTATTCCTTCCATGCACTTATCATGCGTACTTTCCATATTGTCGCTATACTCTTTTTCTTGCGACGAGCTCGGTCAGGACATACGACGCGACGTTTTCGGCATACGAATCCGTGCCGAATCCGGCATCGAAGCCCAGCTCCTGCGCCAGCTCGTGCGAAATGCGCGGGCCCCCGCAGAGCAACAGGATTTTGTCACGCACCCCTTCGGCTTCGCACAGCTCCACCATGTTCGTCAGGTTGGCGATGTGGACATCCTTCTGCGTAACGGTCTGCGACACGAGGATGGCATCCGCCTTCTCCTCGATGGCCCGGGCGATCAGCTCTTCGTTTGGCACCTGCGAGCCCATGTTGATGGCGTTGATGCCCTGGTAGCGCTCCAGTCCGAAGTGCCCGTTAAAGCCCTTCATGTTCATGATGGCGTCGATCCCGACCGTGTGCGCATCCGTCCCCGTGGAAGCGCCGACCATCGTTACGGTGCGCTTGATGTTTTCTTCGATAAACTTCTCGCACTCCAGACGGTCCATCACGTCGCCTTCCACCTTCGTAACTTTGATCGCCGAATAGTCGACGGTGTGCTGGCATTTTCCGTACACGATAAAGTACGAATAACCGATGCCCAGGTCCTTCTGGTACACGACTGACGGCTCGTCGAGCCCCATTTTCTTTGCGAGAATCCGGGCCGCCTCCGCCGCTTCTTCGCCCGCAGGCACCGGCAGGGTAAAGCTCATCTGGACCATGCCGTCGTTGAGCGTATCTCCGTACGGCTTGACCCTCGTTATATCGACCTGGCTCGTGGCCGTTGTATTCTGGTGACTCATCATTTGGCACCTCCCAGCATCTTCCCGATAAACGGGTTAAAGTACAGCTCGTCGCGCTTGCAGACTCCGTCGAGTCCCTTGCCGCCGTTGAACGGCCGCTTGACCGCTGCAAACTTGCCGGCTTCGATCGTCGGGAACAGCCCGTCCTTCTCGATCTGTGCCAGCAGCTCTTCTGCGTCCTTGAGCACTTTCTGCGCGCGTTTCTGAATCATGCCGTCCTTTTTGAATTCCACTTCTTCGCCGATGTCTCTGGCGTTGTTGAAGATGTACTTCGCATTTTCGATGGACAGCATCCGGTCGTGCAGGTGCGGCGTGTGCAGCGCTTCGGTGAGCATGCCTAAAAGCTGCAGCGACTGACCGGTCCACACGGCGACCAGGTTAAACAGCGCGTCCTGGATGTGACCGCGGAAGATGTTCCCGGTCATGAACTTCGTGGGCGGCATGTACTTGAGCGACGCGTTGGGGAAAATCTCCTTGGCCATCTGCGCCTGCGACAGCTCCAGCAGGAATCCGTTTTCCGTCTCCGGGTCGATTTCGAATGCGTGACCAAGCCCCATCTGTTCTTCGGGGATGTTGGCAAGCACCGCAAACTGTTCGTTCATCAGCTGGGATGCGAGCACGGTGTGCGCCGCTTCCACGGCGTCGTCGGTCGTCAGGTAGTTATCTTCACCCGAGTTGAAGATGATGCCGCAGTAGCCGATGATGACGCGCGAGAAGTACTGGTCGACGATCGTGCGCTGCATATTGATGTCGCGGAACAGGATGCCGTACAGCGCATCGTTGAGCATCACGTCCAGGCGCTCGAGCGCGCCCATAGCCGCGATTTCTGCCATGCACAAGCCCGAGCTGTAGTTGCACAGGCGGATGTAGCGGCCGACTTCCTCGCCGACTTCGTCGAGCGCTTTGCGCATAATGCGGAAGTTTTCCTGCGTGGCGTAGGTGCCGCCGAAGCCTTCGGTCGTCGCTCCGTAGGGAACGTAGTCCAGCAGCGACTGAGCAGTCGTCCGGATGACCGCGATGATGTCGGCTCCCTGCCTGGCCGCAGCCTGGGCCTGGATGACGTCTTCGTAAATGTTTCCGGTCGCTACGATGACGTACAGATACGGCCTGCGGCCCTCTCCGATCGTCGCGAGGTATTCGTTCCGCCTGGCCGTCTGCGCCCGGATGATCCCAAGCGACTCGTCGACGTACGGTTCGACGGCTTTTGCGGCGTCTTCGGCGCTGCCCTGCTCGAGCTTCGTCAGATCCAGCTCGCCGCGGCCGACGGCTTCGGCGATGTCCTGGGGGCTCTTGCCGGTCTGCACGATGGCGTTTCCGATCCAGTAGGCGACGCCGCGGGGCAGTCCGCCCGCGTCTTTAATCGCATCGACAATCACGTTCGGCAGCGGGCGATCCACATCGTCCACGCCGTCGATACCCAAAAGCCGCAAAATCGTCCGCTCCGTCGATACGGTCGTATGCCGGTCGATAAACTCCTGCATGCTTTCCGCGATGCGCTTAGCGGAACTCCTTGCGCTGTCGATGACTTTCGGGTCCAGATTCAGTTTACTCGTCATCTTGTTCTCCTTTAATACTCAGCTGTTAGTTAGTTGGTTAGATCGTTCGATCGCTCAATCATTTGATCGTTCAACAATTGAACGTTCCTTATCTTAATATAGCCGGCTTGCGGATACATCCTCACACCGGTTCCTGCGGCTCCGCGAGATAGCGCCTGGCCTCGTCGATGATCTCGGGATACACGCCGAGCATCTCTGCGATGTTGAGCGCCTCCCTGGGCGCCCGATCCATGCGGTCGACCCGCTCGAGCCGGTAGTCGGTATATTTGGCGATGATCTCGATGCGTTCGCGGCGGTTGGCGTGCGAGAGCTCGCGGTGCAACCGGTCGAAGTCCGCACCGGACAGTCCTTTGACCTGCAGGTTGACGATGTGCTCGCCGACCGTCGCGTGGTCGAAGTGCGTCGTGATGACCGCTATATAGGGCCGCTTGGAAAAGTAGCGGATAAAGCTGCGCGTCAGCGCCAGGCCCTCGGTCGGATTTGTGCCGGAAGCGATCTCGTCGATCAGGATGAGCGAGCGGTCCTGCGCCCGGTCCAGAATCTCGCGCAGTTCCTCCATCTCGCTTCCGAAGCTCGACAGACCGCGCTGCACGTTTTGTCCGTCACCCACGAGGAGATGGATATAGTTCGACAGGCCGATCTGTATCTTCGTGCCGGGCACGTACAACCCGTACTGCACCAGGAGCGCGACCTGGCCGATCATCTTGAGCGAGATCGTCTTGCCGCCCATGTTCGCACCCGTAATCGCCGTAACGCCGACGGCGAGGTCGGCATCCACCGGACAATAGGGCTTGCCCTGCGCCGCGAGGACTTCCTCCACGACCAGGTTGCGGCCTCCTTCGATGCGAAGACCGATGTCTGACACGATGTCCGGCCGCACGCAGTTCTTCGCAACCGCGTACAGCGCCTTGCCCAGATCGAAGTCCAGACAGCCGAGCGCCCGGCAGTTGTCGTGCAGATCGTCTGCCCGACGTGCGACCTCGGCGGTCAGCGCGCGGCAGACCGCATCCTCTTCCTCTTCGATGCGAGCCTCGAGCTCTTCTTTCCGCAGGCGGAACGCGTCCAGCTCCGGTGTCGGTGCGAGCGTGTACACGACGGTCATGTAGTCCTCGTCGTGCTTCACGAGTCCGTCAATCCCGGCTGCACGCTCCGACAGCGCTTTGTCGGCTTTGGGAACCGGCAGCTCGAACTTCGGGGTCATCCGAAATCCGTGCGCCGCTTCCAGCCCGGCGGCAATCTGCTTCTGCTGCTTGCGCGTTTCGATCTCCAGCTGCTTCTTTTCTTTTCGAAGCTCTGCGAGAGACGGGCTGAACGCATCGTAGATGTAGAACGTGTCGATGCGCTCGCCGGACGGGTCGAGCCGGTCCAGAAGCGCGTCCGTGTCGATGAGCCGGTAATCCTCCGGCGTGCGATCGGCGAGCTCCTGCAGCCTTGCGCGTACGGCGGATGTGCGCAGCAGGAAGGACTTGAGGTCGAACAGCTCCACGACCGACAGCGTCTGGTCGAGCGATTTTTTGAGCGTCAGGCGGATCTCCTTGACGTGCCACAGCTCCTCGACGATCGACTCGACGACGGCCGGCTTCCGGCCGGCAGCTTCGCACAGCACGTCGGTGTGATCGTAGGCGCGGGCAAGCGCCGCTTCGTCTCCGGGGAAAAACGGTTTGAGTTCCTTTTTTCTCTGCGCGCCGTAGGCCGTGCGCACTTCGATGTCCGACAGGACTTTTTCGAAGCCGGTCGCCGTGCGGGTTCTCGTATTGGCAAGCATTCTGGCGCGTGTGTCACTCATAACTTTCAAACCCTCCCATCCGCACGTCGAACACAGGGATACCGTCCAGCGCCTCCTCGATGCTCTGCTTTAATCCCGCAGGATCGAACGCATAGCCCGAAGGGGAAAACGGATTGACCGTAACGGCGGCCACTTTGATGTTCCGCAGCACGCGGATCCGGAACCCCTTTTTTAAAAGCTGCTGCCACTTCGTCGCACCGATAAAGATCCGGGTCGGATCGGGCAAAACGAACGTCGTAGTCTGGAACTTTTTAGGATGGATTCCTGCGATGACGCTTTCCGTGAGCGCTCCGTCGATGTACACGTACTTCGTGTGTTCGCCGATGGCTTCGTCGAGCAGCGCGCCGGCGCCCAGGCTCGTCCTGACCGGCATCACGTCGAGTTGATTTTCGTCGTCGATGAGCGCCAGGCAAAACCCTTCGCGCCGCTCTTTGGCAAGGGCGGCGATCGCCTCTTCGTCTTCGAGCGTCGGGCTCTGGTACAGCGACACGATGTGGACGGTCTCCTCCACGACGACTTTGAGGCTGCGGGAAATGACGGCGCCCGTCGCCAGGATGATCGCATCGGACGTTTCCGGCGCCGCGATGGATTTCCGGTCGATGGCCCCGTCGATGAGGACCATGTCCACGCCGTAGTCCAGCATGTCTTCGCACAGCTTCTGGTGCTCCCGCACGCTTCCGGGTCCGGCGATCTGCACATAGCCGCTGTCCGCGACCCGGCAGATGAGCACGTTGCCCACGGCGGTCCGGTATTCAGTCCGCTGCAGAATTTCCAGCCCCGTCTCCGCCAGATCGTACAGCTTTTCCGGAACGGAAACGATGGTGTCGGTAAACAGATACACCTTCGGTTTGTCACCCCCGGATACGACGTCGGTGCTCTCTCCGTCACGCCCCGTCGACGTAACGGCAAGCGTAAGCCCCTCGTCGAACGCCTCTTCGAGCAGACTGTTGAGCGCCGTCGTCTTGCCGGCGTTCTTCGCCATGCCGACGATGGCCAGCGTCCGGTATTTTGTTTTCAGCTGTTTGATGAGACCCATGGGACTCCATATCGAAATGAGGTACTAAAACGGATCGGGCGGATCGCTCCGCCCGGACCCGTCTGTATGTGATTCGTTTTACTTCTTGTTGCGCTTGTGACGGAGCAGATCCTGTGGCTCGAGCGACAGCCTCTGTCCGCGAAGGAGGCCTTCGACCCCCTCGTATTCGTAGTGCTTCTTGCCGGTGCAGTAATCGCACGTGCAGGTGAGCTTCGGCAGATCCGGCTCGGTGTACGTCGTGATGACGCCTTCGTAGTTGCGAAGGATGACCTTGTCCGGTCCCTGGGAAATCATGTACTGCGGCATGACGGGAATCTTTCCTCCGCCGCCCGGCGCGTCGACCACGAACGTGGGAACCGCGTAACCGGACGTGTGACCCCGCAGGCCTTCGATGATTTCGATGCCAGCGGCCACGGTCGTTCTGAAGTGTTCGATGCCCAGCGACAGGTCGCACTGATAGATGTAGTAGGGCCGCACGCGGTTGCACACGAGTCCCTGCACGAGATCCCTCATGATGTGCGGGCAGTCGTTGACGCCGCGCAGCAGCACGGACTGGTTCCCCAGCGGGATGCCAGCGTCGGCCATCTTGCGGCAGGCTTCTTTGCTTTCCGGCGTCAGCTCCTTCGGATGGTTGTAGTGCATGTTGAGCCAGATGGGGTGATACTTCTTGAGCATGTTCACCAGGTCGTCGGTGATTCTCTGGGGGAGTACGACCGGTGTTCTGGAACCGAGGCGGACGATCTCCACGTGGGGGATCTCCCGCAGGTTTTTAATGATGTACTCCAGCACGTCGTCTTCGACGAGCAGGCAGTCGCCGCCGGACAGAAGTACGTCGCGGACGACCGGCGTGTTGCGGATGTACTCGATGCAGGCATCGATGTCTTCCATGCTCCGTGCGCCGTCTGTTTCGCCGGCGAGTCTTCTCCGTGTGCAGTGTCTGCAGTACATGGAGCACTGGTCGGTGATCAGAAACAGCACGCGGTCCGGATAGCGGTGCGTGAGTCCCGGTGCCGGAGAGTCTTCGTCTTCGTGCAGCGGGTCGAGCATGTCCGCTTCGCTCCTGTGGTTTTCGCTGATGACGGGTACCGCCTGCATGCGGACCGGGCACCGGGGATCGTCCACGTCCATGAGCGACGCGTAGTACGGGGTAATACCCATGCGGAAATTCTTCGTGACTTCTTCGATGTCTTTTTCTTCTGCTTCGGTCAGGTTGATGACCTTCTTCAGATCTTCGATATTCGTGATGCGGTTCGCTACCTGCCAGTGCCAGTCGTCCCACTGTTCCTGGGTAACGTTCTTCCACAGCTCGATATCTTTATAGTTGCGTGCCATTGTTCCCTCCTGTTCTCAGATAAGATTTAGGGTAGCCGTATGCATGTGCGCTATTCGGTTGCCGCTTATGCATACATCTCTGTAAATACGTTGCGCAGCGTTTCGCTGTCTCTCATAATCTGCAGCGCAATTTTGTCGTGGTCCTTCGTGTAGCCGTTGCCGACGATCATCGTGATGTCTTTGCCCACGCCTTCGGCACCGAGCGCTGCTTTCGTAAAGTTCGTCGCCATGGAGAAGAAGTAAACGGTTCCCTGGTCCTTGCAGCACAGGATCGAACCCATTTCCGTGTTCTCGATGTTGACGCAGTTGATGACGACGTCGCACAGCTTGCCGTCCGTCAGCTCCATCACTTTTTCGTACAGGCCGACTGCGTCTGTGGAGTCGCAGGAAAAGACTTCGTCTGCGAGTCCCAGCGCTTTGGCGCGGTCCGTGCTGCGCTGCGAGTGGGCGGCGCACAGGATCTTGCCGTTGGGACCTGCTTTTTTCTTGGCTTCGTACATGCACAGCATGCCGGATTTTCCGCCGCCGCCGATCACGAGGACATAGTCGCCTTCTTTGACGAGCTTCTGCGTCTGCGCCGGGGCGCCTGCGACGTCGAGCACGGACAGCGCCAGCGTCTGCGGCATGTCGTCGGGCAGCACAGCATAGATGCCGCTCTGGAACAGGATCGCGTGACCCTTGATGTCGACCTGGTCGGTGTCCGGGCGCACAGCGAGGATTTCGTCGATGACGAGCGGTGTCAAGGACAGCGATACCATCGTTGCGATGCGGTCGCCGACTTTCAGATCTCCGACATAGTTGTCGCCGATTTTTTCGACGGTGCCGATGAGCATGCCGCCCGAACCTGTAACCGGGTTCTTGTGCTTGCCCTGCGTCTCTACGTTGTGGAGCATGATCTTCTTGATCTCTTCTACATCACCCTTGGCCTGCTCTTGTATCTGGGTAAACGACGCAGAGTCGACGTTGAGCGTCTGCACATCGATGAGCACTTCGTTGTCGTACAGCTCATCCATGTTATTGTCGATTTTGAGTGCCGGCTGGGGCAGTACGCCTTTGGGCTCGATGACTCGGTGCGTGCCGAAGGGGCATCCTTTTTTTTGCATACGTTTGTCCTCCTGATCTTTAGATCGAACTTACTGGGCGCACATGCGCCCGGGCCTGAATCTTTCCCGCGCGCATGTGCGCGAAAAAGGGCATATCTATTTGATGATATTATACAGCAATTATTGTGCCAAGTGGGCGGGAAAATCGATTTTTCGTCGAATTAACTTCGGATCTACGCTTGCTTTTTTCTGCATCGAGGGGATGTGGATCAGCGATTTCGCCGGAGCGATGCGGGGCAAGCAGCGAAAGCGGGGTTTTACGTGGAAATCGACGATGCTCAGTCGAACCGTGGACGATTTTAGCTGCGCTCGGGTGCATCCGGGTGGGGAATACTTTTTAACGGGCTGTGTCGAACCGAAATCGGTTCAATTGAATTTTTAGCGAACCGTTTCTGCGTCGGAATCATCTGCATCGTCCAGCCCGTACTTTTTCTTCTTCCGAATGTACTGCGTCTGGCTGATGCCGAGGCTCCTGGCTGCTTTGCGCGAGGATCCGTGCTTGCGGGTGGCGCGGTCCAGGATGCCGCGCTCGAAGTGCTCGAGCATTTCTTTGAGGGAGATCTCTTCGCTTTCGTCGTCCGATCCGGCGGAGCCGGCGGCGCCGGAGGGCAGCGTCGCGTGACCGTGCAGTTCCTTCATGACGTCCATCAGGCCGATGACCTGGCCGGGCGCGTTGATCATGAGTCGCTGCAGCGTGTTTTCGAGTTGACGGATGTTGCCCGGCCAGTCGCAGGAGGCGAGGTAGCGCACGGCGTCGTCGTCGAGGTGCTTCTGCATATTGAATTTTTCGTTGTAGCGCTGCAGAAAATGGGCGAGCAGCGCCGGTATTTCGCCGCGCCGCTCCGACAGGGGCGGCACCCGGATGGGAAAGACGTTGAGGCGGTAGAACAGGTCGCGCCGGAACCGCTTTTTTTCCATGTCTTCTTCGAGGTCGCGGTTGGTGGCGGAGAGGATGCGCACATTGCATTTGACGGGGCGGGTGCCGCCTACGCGGAAGAACTCGCCATCCTGGATAACGCGCAAAAGCTTGGCCTGCATGTCCGGCGGCAGCTCTCCTACTTCGTCGAGCAGGATGATGCCGTTGTCCGCCAGCTCGAAGTATCCTTTTTTTCCGGCGGCGTTTGCACCGGTAAACGCCCCCTTCTCGTAGCCGAAGAACTCGGATTCCAGCAGGTTTTCCGATATGGAGGCGCAGTTGATCTTTATGTAGGGCTGATTGCTCCTCGTGCTGTTCTTCTGAATCATCGAAGCTACTTTCTCCTTGCCGACGCCCGTGTCGCCGGTAATCAGCACGTTGCAGTCGTACCTGGCGACGGACAGGATCTCCGACAGCACGGCGCGCATCGCGCTGCTGTCGTAGATAAAGTCATCCGTCACGCCGGCCTGCTCCAGATTCTGGCGCTGCTGCTCGATGTTCTTGCGAAGCGCATAGCGCAGGTTGTCGGCCAGCACGTACCCGTCGAGGCTCTGCTCGGGGATGGCCTGCGAAATCTCGCGGGCGAGCTCGATGTCGAACTCCGCATAGCCGGGATCGTAGCCTTCGCCAACGCGGATGTCGATCTTCCGGCGGATCACTTCGGTAATGTACAGGGCGATGTTGTAATTGTTGATCATGTTCGCAAAGTACACGACGCCTTCGTCGCGCGTCGACAGGATGTTGATCGTCTCCGCGCCGGCCATGTCGGCGCAGTTGACCGACAGATCGAACAGGCCGATATCCAGCTTGTCCAGGCATTCCATGGGCTTGATGATGTTGACGTAGCGGATGGATGTAAACGTCTTTTCGAGCAGCACGCGCAGCCCGCTGCTCTTGGCACCCAGATCCGTGTTGTTGTCGAACAGGCAGACGATGTCGGCATCCGGCCCGGCGGCATTGCGGATCGCCAGCCCGAACAGCAGATTGGAAAGCAGGCTGTTCCCCACGACGAGGCAGCGCTTGCGCCCGCGGGCGCAGCGGTGGACGGCGTACAGCGTGCCGGATTCGTCGAGCGCATACAGGAGCAGGCTGACGAGCACGTCGTCCGGCGTCCGGATGAGCGGCAGCGCTTCGTGGATGATCGCATAACCTTCGGCCTCGACCTGCGACAGGCCGAAGTGGATTTTCCCGATCTCGCGGATGGACAGCGGTACAGCGGCGAGGGATACGTTGCAGATGACATCCTGCCCCGGCTTCAACCCCATCGGGTTGTTGAACGACGAACCGATCTCCTCGACGGTTCCGTACACGAGCCCGCCGGTATCCGTAATCGGATTGTGGAGCTTGCCGCGCTTGATTACGAGGTCGCTGATCCGGTCGCGGATCCGCTCTTCGTCGTTGCCGGATTCGACGCAGATCTGTCGAAAGCCTGCGCTTTCGATGTGGATCCGCTTGATGCTCAAACGGAGTTCGTCCGGCTGGATGCTGCGCGAGTTATCCACCTTCCACGCAGAAACAGGCAGAACCTCTTTCGGTTCGATGACTCGTTTGCTCCCGTAATAGTTCTCCAACACAGCCTCGCTTTCTGTGACAATTCTGCAATTATACCTTTAGGGTGAACCGATATCGTTTCACTTTTGAGCTTTTTTCAGCATATATCATTGGCACGCAATTTGCAATATATATCGATAGAAGTCAAAGTGAGAAACAACTGCTTGTAAACTTATAAAGGAGAAATACAATGGAAGAAAAAATCACATCCATGATTCGCGTGCGGATGTCGGCTAAGGATGCCCACTACGGCGGCGACCTCGTCGACGGTGCCCACATGGTCCACCTGTTTGGCGACGTAGCCACCGAACTGCTCGTCCGCAGCGACGGCGACGAAGGTCTGTTCCTGCGCTACGATGAGGTCGAATTCCTCGCACCCATCCACGCCGGAGACTTTATCGAAGCATACGGTGAGATTACAAAGATGGGCAACACGTCCAGGACCATGGAATTTACGGCGAGAAAGGTCATCGCCGGTCGTTCGGACATCGCTCCTTCGGCCGCAGACGTGCTCGACGAGCCGATCGTGGTCTGCAGAGCAAAGGGCATCTGCGTCGTACCGAAAGACCTCCAGAGAAAGTAACGGATGCGGCTCAATAAGTACATCGCCCAGGCCGGGATCGCCTCCAGGCGCAAGGCGGATGAGCTGACAAAGAACGGACACGTCAAGGTCAACGGCAAGATCATGCGTGAGCTCGGGTACGACGTTAAACCCGACGATGTAGTGAGCGTCGCGGGGAAGGTCATAAAGGCCAGAGAAGCTCTCGTATACTACGCCTTGAACAAACCGCCCGGATACATAACCACCACAGCAGACGAACACGACCGCCCGACGGTGCTGTCGCTGCTGAGGGATGTATCCGAGCGGATATTTCCCGTTGGACGGCTCGATGCCGACACGACGGGTCTTTTAATTCTTACAAACGACGGTGAACTTGCGCAGCATCTTGCACATCCTTCCGGCAAGGTCTACAAGACGTATGTCGCCGCCGTGGACGGAATCGTATCGCAGGACGGACTGCAGCAGCTGCGCGACGGCGTGCTCGTCGACGGACGCAGGACGGCTCCGGCCATCGCGCGCATCGTGCAGGAATCCGCTCGCGAAACCGTGTTGGAAATTAAGATTCACGAAGGGCGCAACCGGCAGGTGCGCAAGATGTGCCGGGCGATCGGGCACCCTGTGCTCCGCCTGGAGCGCACCGCGATCGGAGATCTCGAGCTCGGACGCACAAAGCAGGGCCACTACCGCAAGCTGACCCGGCAGGAAATCGACGCGCTCAAGAAATTATAGCGAGCGCTTATATCGCGTATTCTTTCCTCTCCCCACTTTCTTGACAAGTCCTTCTTCGGTCATCTGATTGATGATGTTTACAGCCTGCGTCGTCCCAACGCCCATGACTCTTTCCACATCTCTGCGACTCAGCTCGCTCTGCTCTTCAAAAAGAGTAAATACCGGCACGTACTTTTCGTATTCCACGCTTTCTCTTTTGGGAAGACCTGAATCAATTTCAGCGTTCATGTTAGGCAACGTCACCCGGAAAGCCCCCTCTACATTTTCGAACACAGGTTTTTGCACGGCATCATTATAGCTCTCCATGATTTTGCTTATGCCGGTCCCAAACGCTTCTATCAGACTCAGTCTGTAAAACAGAGCGGCCAGTTTCTCGTTTCTCGACAGCGAAGCACCCATCATCGCCGCCTCCAACGATAAGCCTGCCACAAGCCCCCCCAGGGAAATGATTTCCAGGCGATCCGTATAAAGGTTGATGAGCGTGCTGCCGCTAAACGAATACTCCCTATGCACAACAGCATTTAGCAGCGCTTCGCGTATCGCATCTTCCGGATAGTCGCGCCTATCCGTCCGGAGCAGCGCATGAAAGCTTGCACTCGTCCCGTTGTAAAAATCAATCAGTCTATATGCATCTTCCATTTGCCGAAACAGTGAGCCGACGAATTCGGCACGATCTTTAAAAACACTTTTAGTCTTACCCTGGAAAATGGCAAGCTTAATGGAATGCCTGCATTGATCGGAAACAAGCAGACCCATATTCGTATAGATCTTGTCTGACGACATGATTCCAAGGTTCTCCATCTGCACTTCTGTAAGCGCAAGATTCCTTTGGTCAAACTCTTTCGAGAGGTCGTCGAACGTCAGATCCTGGATCATCGACCGATTCGCTTCGAACGAGTCACCGTCTGTCGTTTTAATCATCATGCGAATTGAATCCTCGGAAGCAGGTGCAGAGGTGGTGCCGTTCCTCACATAGACCCCCGACGGTCTGAGTCCTTTATCCGCCAGATAATAGGGGCGTTTTGTTCCCTGATTTACGGTGACTTTTACAATCGCTTTTTCTTTCTCTGCTATTAATTCGACAGCAGTGAACATAGACACATCCGGCCTGATGCTGTCTCTGACCGCATTGGAGATCTGCTGCATCACAAAATCAGCGCTTTCTACGCCGACTACCTCTCCGGTATTGGAAATTCCGACATATATTACCCCGCCTATTGTATTGGCAAAAGCAACTATTTCCTTTTTAATATCGGATACGTATTTTTCCTTAAGTTCAATCGTTTCGCTTTCGTAATACCGCATTATCAACCTCACTGCACACTGCTACCACCGATTCTGCCACTCAACCGATACCTATTATCGTTGAATTTACAATAAGCCTATCCCTTCTGCCGATTGTTCTGCCACTATTCTACCAGTCAAACTGGCAGAATGCAAGAATTAAGTGAAGGAATCAACATATTCAAAAAAAGACGGTCGCCTGACCGTCTTTCAGATATTCGATTGCTATATATCCAACAACTGCCCGAGCGCGTAGGCGACGCCGTCTTCGGCGTTGCTCTTCGTAATGCCGTCTGCAACCTCTTTGAGTTCTTCGACTGCATTGCCCATGGCGATGCCGATCTGCGCAGCCGCCATCATCTCCTCGTCGTTGGAGCTGTCGCCGAAGCACATGATGTGATCGTGCCCGAGGCCGAGCATCGCGGAGAGCTCTTTGAGCGCCGTCGCTTTTGACGTCGTCGGTCCGCCGATTTCGAGGTTGTGCGGCAGGGAGCTGACAACGGTCAGGTCGTCGATTTCCCTGAGCTCCGACCAGTAGCGGAGGCGCTTTTCCGGATCGGCGAATACGAGGTTGATGTTCTCCAGCTCGTCGATGTGCTCGTGCAGCAGCACCATCACGTCCTCGACCGGTCGGCGGGTCCTGCGGACGTAGTCCTGGCTCTTCTCGGTGACGACGCCGTACTTCGGAAGATCGTCCATGCAGTGCTGATCGATGTACACCTGGTGATGGAAATACACTTCCTTCATCAGCTCGCGATCCGAAATCCACGGCAGTGCTTCGATGACGCCTTCCTTCTTGAGCAGGTTTGAGTAGATCGTTTCTCCGGTTTTCTGATCGATGATGTGCGCGCCGTTCGACGATATCCGGTAGCGGATGCCCTCCATGTTCAGCACGGATTCGGGGAACGAGGAATACACCCGCCCCGTCGCGATGACGATGTGATAGCCACGATCCATCGCGCGCATCAGCGCCTGTTCGTTCGCCGGCGACAGCAGGCCTTTTTCATCTAAAAGCGTCCCGTCCATATCGAATGCGAGAATTTTGATGCGCGACAGCGCTTCTTTTGTGATGCCGTTTTTAATGATCATAACTCCTCCTCTTTCTCCAGCCCCAGCATCACCGCCGCCGACAGCACGAGCGTCGCACCGATGGCATTTCTTAAGCCGAACGGCTCGCTCAGTATCAACACGCCGAGGATGACCGATGTCACAGGCTCCAGAACCCCCATAATTCCGGTGACGGTTGCGCCGACGCTCCTGATCGCATACGGTATCATGGCGCTGCCGAGCACCGATATGAGCACGGCGGTCGCCAGCAGGTAGACCAGGGCACCCGAGCTCAGCACTCCGTCGAACGGATAGCCGCGGACCAGACCGTAGACACCGAGCCCCAGCGACGAGAACACGCAGCAGTAAAACGACAGCTTGTAGCCGTTCATCGTCTTGAGGCCCATCTTATCCATCACGATCATGTAGATCGCGTACGTGACGCCCGACATGAGCGCGACAGCGACGCCGCCGGACTCGATGTGCGCATCGGCTTCGATAAAGAACAGCATGCCGGCCACTCCGAGAACCAGAGCGAGAATTTTCGCGCGGCTGAACTTTTCCTTAAAGAACACGCCGTAGATCAACGCCAGGATGACGGGAAAGCTGAAGTGCGCGCACGTCGTAAGCCCGACAGAGACCATCGTATACGACGTGTACATCAGGACGCTCGTGATAAAGCCTCCCAGGATGCCCAGCCAGAACAGCCCGAAGCACTCTTTCTTCGTGATGGACAGGTCGACCTTTTTAATTCTCAACACCAGATACAGCATCGGCAGGGACAGCAGGTTCCTGTAGAACGGAAGTGAAATAGGATTCCCTCCGCAGGCGGACGCCATTTTGCCGGTAATCCCGGACATTCCAAAAAAGATCGCGGCACCGCCGGCAAACAGCAAACCAGTTTTCCTTGTCATACGTCCTCTGCCTTTTCTTCTCCGTCTAATGAGATGGCGATCTGCCCGATGGACAGCTCGTCCGAATATTCGTAGTGGTCCGAAAGCGCGAATGTGCCGGCATCCTCGATCAGCGGCAGGTCCTCCAGCGTTTCGAATCCGAACAGCGCTAAAAACTCGCGGGTCGTCGCATAAAGGATCGGCCGTCCGATTGCCTGACTGCGCCCGGCTTCTTCGATGAGATTTCTCCGGATGAGCCCTTCGAGCGCGCGGTCGCTCCGCACGCCGCGAATCGAGTCGATTTCCCCTTTGGTGACCGGCTGCCGGTAGGCGACGATCGCGAGCACTTCCAGAGCCGCCTGGGTCAGCCGCTTTTCCTTGACCGGCGTGCACAGCCGTTGGATATAGTCGTCGTTTTCGGCGTTCGTACACAGCTGAAAGCTGCGATCCATCTCGCGGATGCGCAGCCCGCTGTCGCGCAGTTCGTATTCGCCCGCCAGCTCCCGAAACGCCTCGATCGTCTCCTGAACGGACAGATCGAACAGCTCGGCGCACACCTTGGCTTCGAGCGGGTCGCCCCACACGAACAGCAGCGATTCCAGCGCGGATTTAATTCTCGGATTTGCGGACATCGGACCTCCGGATCAGGATTTGCTCGACTGATCGTCAACCAGTGTAATTTCGATATCGCCAAAGGGCTTCGGCTGCCGGACTTTGACGGCGGCCTGCTTGATCAGCTCCAGGACGGATACGAACGTGAGCACGACGTCGTAGCGGTCGTTTTTGCGGGCGATCAGTTCGGAGAAGCGAATGCGGCTTGCTTTCGCAAAGAAATTCCGGATCTGCTCGATCTTGTGTTCGATGCTCATGCGCTGGCGCTCCACCCGTTCGTACGTATGGCGGATTTCCTCCAGCTTCTGCCTCCGGAACAGGAAGGCTCGGAATGCGCGGACAAACTGATCGCTGTCGGCGCGCAGGGATTCCTCTTCGGGTCCTTCGTAGCACGACAGATCTTCCTGCGGTTTCGTGTGGATATGGGCCGTCGCTTCTTCCTGCTCGGCCAGAAACGCCGCCATCTCCTTGAAGCGCTTGTACTCGATGAGCTGCGCCACGAGCTCCGCTCTCGGATCTTCTTCGCCCTCGGGCACGCCTTCCTCGTCGCTGCCCGGGAGCAGCATTTTCGACTTCAGCTCGATCAGCACCGCCGCAAGCACCATAAACTCCTGAGCGACTGCGATGTCCGGCGCGCTCATGGAACGGATCGTCTCCAGGTACTGTGCCGTAATCTCGGACACGCGGATGTCGTAAATGCTCATCCTGGCGTGTTCGATCAGATACACAAGCAGGTCGAACGGGCCTTCGAACATATCCAGTTTTACTTTGTACGCCATCGCTTTTCCTGCGCCCCGCTATTCGGTCTCTGCAGTCGATGCAACCAGCACATCGGGAGTAAGCTGTTCGCTGAACTGCCCGGTGTAGCCCTGAGCCGACAGCCAGGCGCGCATCGCATCCCGGTTTGCAAGACACTTTTCGGCATAGCCGGTTTTGTATTCGCCGCGGCTGACCGTAACGACGCCCTGGTTGTAGGCCGAGAGCGCTTTTATGATGTCGCCGCTAAAAATCCAGAGCCGGTCGCGAATGTAGCGGGCGCCGAACTCGAGGTTGACGTGAGGGTCTTTGAGCTGCTCTTCGGTGATGCCGTACGCAGCGGCGGTCCTGGGCAGAATCTGCATCATGCCCACCGTGCCGCCGTACGGCGAGACGATGGCCGCCTGGAACGAGCACTCGGTACGCGATACGGCCATCAGGAGATCCTGATCCACCCCGAACACCGTCGCCTCGTGACGGAACAGGTACTCGTAGTAATACGACTCGTGTTCGCTGAGCTCCGGCCGGATGCTGCGGATGTACGCAGCGCGCCCGGCGATGTACGATGCATTCTCGGCGCTGTAGTAGCTGCTCGCCGGAATTTCCGTATCCGTACTGATGTAAAGACCTGTCAAAAGGTCGTAGTGTGCATCCCAGCCGAACATCCCGCTCTCGCGAAACGCGCCAAGCGGTATGTAGGGCATGTCGCCCACGAGCAGGATTTCGCTCTCCCGCAGCGGCAGGACTTCGGCGTGCGGCGTGGGGTCGACTTTGCCGCCGGTCATGGCTTTTATGAGGCCGGCAACCGACCAGATGACCGGATCGGCCATCCTGCGCCAGCGCGCAGCCAGCGCATCTGCATCGACTGTATCGAAGTCGTCGACGACGACCACGGCGTAGCCTTCGGCCAGCGTCCCGAGCTGATTTTCCAGATTACAGGCCACGTCGTCCTCGCGGACGGTTTCGCCGACTGGGTCGACCGGCTTCAACAGGATGAGGCTGCGGTCTTCGTCGATCTGTACACGAAAACCGAGCACATTCCCCAGCGCAACGGAAAGCGGAACGTACGTCGAACCCTGCCGCACGACGAGGGGATTGAACAGCTGGTAATTGTTGATCAAAAGGCCGTTTACATAGACGTCGCGAGCCATAAAGGACAGGTGAGCTTCTTCCTCTGCCGCTATGGGAATATACGAAAAAATACACAACGAAAGCGCGATGAGCAGTGCCACGCTCCTCCGCACCCATTTACTTCTTACCATATAAGATCCTCTCTTTCTCCTGAGAAGTGTCCTTATTCTACCATATACACCCTGTTTTAGCTAACGTTTCTTCTATATTTATGGTATAAGTAATACATGACAACGCGGCAAACCCGAACACAAGGAGTGGAACATGGATCAGATTTTAGTCGTATTGCCTCTCGATGAGCAGAAGAAAAACGAGCTGGAAAGCAAGGCGCCGGGCGCCGCTTTTGTGTACAGCGATCAGAAAACCGTAACAAAAGAAGAAGTGAAGAGCGCCACCGTCATCCTCGGCAACGTGCCCCTGTCGCATCTAAAGGATGTGCCGAATCTGCGCTGGCTGCAGCTCGACTCGGCCGGATCGGACCAGTACGCAGCTCTCCCTGTTTTCCAGTCGGGACAGGCCGTGCTGAGCAATGCCTCCGGCAGCTACGGCGTGCTGATCGCCGAATACATGGTGGGCGCGAGCGTGCTGCTCAACGTCGGCTTCCACAAGTACCGAGATCAGCAGACCGGGCGCGTCTGGAAAAACGGTGCACCGGCAAGGACGATCGACGGATCGCGCACGCTCGTCGTAGGATTGGGTGACATCGGCACGCACTTCGCCCAGAACATGCACGCGCTTGGAAGCACCGTCACCGGTATCCGCAGGACGAAGGGCGATGTGCCTCCGTATGTGGAGTCCGTCCACACGCTCGCAGAGCTCCACGAGCTGCTTCCGGAAGCGGACATCATCGGCATCTGCCTCCCCCAGTCGGAGGAGACGAAGGGCGTGTTCGACGACGAAGCGTTCTCACACGTTAAGCCGGGTGCATTTCTGATCAACGTGGGACGGGGGTCGGCCGTAAAGGGCGATGCCCTGCTAACGGCGCTGCGGAGCGGAACGCTCGGCGGCGCAGTCGTCGACGTGTTCGAAGAGGAACCGCTGCCGGCGGATCATCCGCTGTGGGCCGAACCGGGCCTGATGCTGACGCCGCACATCGGTGGTTTGAGCGAGCAGTCCGCAGCTCGGGCAAAGATCCTCGCGCTGTTTATCCGCAATCTGGAGAACTGGACGAAAGGCGACGCGCTCGAAAGCGAAGTCGATTTAGAGACGGGGTATAGAAAAATCGCAGCCGGGTAGCTGCGCGGCCCGACTGCGATCATCTGTTTTCATATAGCTATTCTTCCTGCCACGAGGGATCCTTCGGGTTCTGCGCAAAGCGCAGAACCTGTTTTTTTCCGCGCTCGTCGATGAACCCCATCTCCAGCGCCACATCCAGCAGCGTGGAAAGGTCGGTCAGGCTTTCGACCGGCACGCCGATCTCTGCCATCGTATCTGCGGCAGCCTGCATGCCGTACGTAAAGATCGAGATGACCCCCAGTACCTCGCAACCGGCTTCCTGCAGCGCGACAGCGCTCTGTGCGCTGCTCATCGCCGTGGAGATCAGATCTTCGACGACGACGACTTTCTGTCCCGCCTCGCAGCGGCCTTCGATGCGGTTCGTCCGCCCGTGCTCTTTGGCGCTGCTGCGCACATAGCCCATGGGCAGATCCAGGATGTCCGCCACGAGCGCTGCGTGCGCGATGCCCGCCGTCGCCGTGCCGAACAGTCCCTCTGCCTCGCCGAAGTGGCAGCGCACGAGTTCCGCCAGCCCTGCTTCCACATCTTTGCGGATCAGCGGATAGGATAAAATGAGGCGGTTGTCGCAGTAGATGGGGCTCTTTATGCCCGACGCCCACGTAAACGGCTCGTCCGGCCGGAGAAAGACCGCGCCGATGCGCAGCAGATGTCCGGCGATGAGCTTTTTCGTATTATCCATCGATTCCTCCCCTGAACTCTTCCACGCAGCGCGCATAGGCCGCCAGCGGATCGTCCGCCCGCGTAATCGGCCGCCCCACGACGATGTAGTCCGACCCGTCCGCTCCGGCCTGCGCCGGCGTCGTGACGCGGACCTGATCGTCCGCGTTGCCGCCGTTCGAAAAGCGGATGCCCGGCGTCACCGTCAAAAACGCGTCTCCGAGTTCTCTTTTTATCAATGCAGTCTCCAGCGGCGAACACACCACGCCGTCGAGTCCCGCTTCCTGCGCATTTTTCGCATACAAAAGCACGACCTGCTCCACCGTTCCCGGAATCAGAAGCTCCCGGTTCATGACGTCCTGACCCGTGCTGGTCAGCTGAGTGACGGCGATGATGAGCGGATGCGCATAGCCGGAGCTTTCGGATGCCTCGCGCGCTGCCTGCATCATCGCGATGCCACCGGCTGCGTGCACGTTCACCATGTCCGCCCCCAGCCGCGCGAGGCTGTATACCGCACCCTGCACCGTGTGCGGTATGTCGTGCAGCTTCAGATCCAGGAACACCCGGTGCCCCCGTTCCTTCAGCTCGTACACGATGTCGGGCCCTTCTGCATAGAACAGCTCTTTGCCGACTTTTACATACGGCCTGGCGCCGCCAAACCGCTCGAGACAGGCTCTCATTTGCTCTCTGTTTTGAAAATCAAGTGCGACGATCACGTCTTTCATTCCATCCTCCCTATAGTTAGTCTGCGTCGATGGTGGAGACCGGTATCGTCATGTCCTCCAGCACATTGAGCAGCACGTTGACTGTCGACAGGCTCGTAAAAATTCCGATGTTGTTCTCAACCGCCGTGCGCCGGATCATAAACCCGTCCACGTGCGTGCCGGCTGTGATGTCCTGCGTGTTGATGACGTAAGCCACGTGTCCCCGGGTGAGGCTGCGCAGGATGTCGTCGCTCCCCTCGCTGATCTTCTTCTTGGGTCGCGTCTTGATTCCGTTTCGCTTCAGGAAGCTCGCCGTTCCCTCGGTCGCCTCGATGTTGAAGCCGAGGTTGTAGAAGCGGCGGATCAGCGGAAGCGCTTTCTGTTTATCCTTGTCGGCCAGCGTCACGAACACCGTGCCGTAGTTCTCGACCCGGATGCCCGAGGCCTGCAGCGCCTTGAACAGCGCCCGGTTCAGGTTGACGTCGTAGCCGATCGCTTCGCCGGTCGACTTCATCTCGGGTGACAGGTACGCATCCAGTCCCCGCAGCTTGGCGAACGAAAACGTCGGGGCCTTGACGTACCAGCGCCTGCGGTCCTCCTGCAGGAACGTACCGTAGCCGAGCTCCTTGAGCGTCTGCCCGAGCATCACCTTCGTGGCGACGTTCGCAAGCGGAATCCCGGTCGCCTTCGACAGGAACGGAACGGTTCTGGACGACCGGGGATTGACCTCGATGACGTAGACTTTTTCCTTTTCGTCCACGACGAACTGGATGTTGAACAGGCCGCGGATACCGATGCCAAGCCCGAGCTTGTTCGTGTACTCAACAAGCGTCTGCTTAACGCTGTCGGAGATGTCGAACGCCGGATACACGCTGATGGAGTCTCCGGAGTGAACTCCTGTTTCTTCGACGTGCTCCATGAGTCCGGGGATGTAGACGTCCCGGCCGTCGCAGATCGCGTCGGTCTCGAGCTCCTTGCCGGCGACGTACTTATCCACGAGCACCGGATGGCTCGGATCCACCTGCACGGCCGTTTCCAGGTACACTTCGAGATCCCGGTCGCTGCGCACGATCTGCATCGCCCGGCCGCCCAGCACGAACGACGGGCGCACGAGTACCGGATAGCCGACCTCGTCGGCCACCTTGAGGCCGTCCTCCAGATTGTAGACAGCGCTTCCTGCCGGCTCGGGGATGTCGAGCTTGTGCATCAAAGCTTCGAAGTAGTCTCTGTTTTCCGCCTGTTCGATCGCTTCCACGCCCGTCCCGATGATCGGCACACCCAGGTCGTGGAGCGCGCGCGCCACGTTGATGGACGTCTGACCGCCAAGCGAGACGATGACCCCTTCGGGCTGCTCTGTCCACACGACGTTCATCACGTCCTCGACAGTCACCGGCTCAAAGTACAGTTTGTCGGCTGTCGTGTAGTCGGTGGAGACGGTCTCGGGATTGTTGTTGATGATGATCGCTTCGCAGCCGCTTTCCTTGATCGCCCAGACGGCATGCACCGTCGAATAGTCGAATTCTACGCCCTGACCGATGCGGATAGGCCCCGAGCCCAGGACGAGCACGCTCTTCTTCTCCGTAATTCGGTTCTCGGTTTCCCCTTCGTAGGACGAATACAGATACGGCACGTAGTCCTGCGCTGCACCGGCGTTGTCGACGATCCGGTAGACCGGCACGAGATTCTGTTCTTTGCGGAACAGCAGCACGTCGTTAAAATCGGCTTTCCAGGCTTGGGCGATATAGGAATCCGACAAGCCCATGCGCTTGGCTTGCTGCAGCGCCTCCCGGTCCCACGGACGGTCAGCCAGCTCGCGTTCGAAGGCGATGACGTCGGCAAACACGCGCACAAACGGCTCGACGATGCCGGTCGCGCGGCAGATATCCTCGATGGAGACACCTTTGCGGAGCGCCTCGCACAGCGCGAATATCCGCTCGTCCGTCGGTGTGGCGATGAACTCCAGCAGCTCTTCCTTCGTCTTGCTCTTGTATGCATCCAGCTCGAAGTGATCGGCGCCGATCTCCAGTCCCCGCACCGCTTTGAGCAGCGCTTCCGAAAGCGAGCGACCGAGGCTCATCACCTCGCCGGTGGCTTTCATCTGGGTGGACAGCACGCGGGATGCCGACTGGAACTTATCGAAGGGGAAGCGCGCCATCTTCGCAACGATGTAATCGATGTCCGGCTCGACGGACGCGGGGATGCCGCTCACGTCGATCTCGGAGAGCAGCAGTCCGACTGCGATTTTCGCCGTGACGCGGGCAATCGGATAGGCCGTCGCCTTCGAAGCCAGCGCAGAGGAACGGCTGACCCTCGGGTTGATCTCGATCAGATAGTAGTTTTCCGTCCCCGGCTCGAGCGCGAACTGCACATTGCAGCCGCCTTCGATTTCGAGGTGGTTCAGGATGTTCATGGCCGAGGCCCGCAGCACGGAAAGCTGCCCGTCCGTCAGCGTCTGACACGGGGCGAACACGATGCTGTCGCCGGTGTGCACGCCGACGGGATCGAGATTTTCCATGTGACAGACGACTAGTGACGTGCCGCCTGCATCGCGCATCACTTCGAACTCGATTTCCTGATAGCCTTTGACGCTCTTTTCGATCAGGACCTGACGGACCGGCGACTCGTCGAGCGCATGCTCCATGAGCGCCAGGAACTCCTCCCCGTGTTCGGCAAAACCGCCGCCGCTGCCCCCGAGCGTATAAGCCGGCCGCAGCACGACCGGATAGCCGATATCCGCGGCTGCCGCGAGGCCTTCCCCGACCGTGTGGACGACCTGCGATGCGATGACCGGCTCGCCGATCTGCTCGCACATCTTCTTAAACAGGTTCCGGTCTTCAGCGCGCCTGATGGACTCGATGCTCGTCCCGAGCACTTCGACCTGACACTCTTCGAGGATTCCTTTTTCGGCCAGCTGCACGCTCAGATTTAAGCCGATCTGGCCGCCGAGGCCGGGCAGGATAGCATCCGGCCGCTCGAAGCGGACGATGCGGGCCACGTACTCGAGCGTAAGCGGCTCCATATACACCTTGTCGGCCATCTCGGTGTCGGTCATGATCGTCGCAGGGTTGGAGTTGATCAGGACGACCTCATACCCTTCCTCCTTGAGCGCGATGCAGGCCTGCGTGCCCGCATAGTCAAACTCCGCGGCCTGACCGATGACGATCGGCCCGGAACCGATGACGAGAATTTTTTTGATATCTTTACGTTTAGGCATACACTCCTCTTTATCGTACGGTCAGATGTATTTTAATCGGATGACTTGCGGTAGACAGTGCGTCCATCGCATATCGTCAATAATATGTCGCCCCACAGTGTCCGGCCTTCGAAGGGCGTGGAGCGCCCTTTGGATGCAAACGTCTGCGGATCGACGACAAAGGCGCGTTCGGGATCGACGACGACGAGATCGGCCGGCTCGCCGATGCGGATGCCCCACGGCAGCCCCATCAGCTCGCGGGGACGGATGCTCATCATCTCTACAAGCTGCGCCAGATCGATGTGCCCGGGCCGGCACAGATGCGTGTTGACCGCGGCGAAGCAGAGCTCGAGCCCCACGACACCCATGGCGCTTTTCAAAAGACCGCCTGCTTTTTCCTCTGCGCTGTGCGGCGCGTGGTCGGTGGCGATGACCTCCAGCGTGCCGTCGCGCACGCCTTCGATCAGAGCCGCCCGGTCTTCGGCACTCCGCAGCGGCGGATTCATCTTAAAGCGTCCGTCGTCCTGAAGATCGTCGTCGCAGAAAGCCAGGTGATGCGGTGTCACCTCTCCGCTGACCGGCAGACCCTTTTGTTTTGCATCCCGGATCGCCCCGACCGTCTCCCGGCACGACACGTGACACACGTGGTAGCGGCAACCGGTCTGCTCCGCAAGGCCGATGTCGCGCACCGCCTGTTCGTACTCCGACGCACACGGTATCCCGACCAGGCCGTGCGCGCGCGCATACGACCCATCGTGAATGCAGGCACCCTTGGGAATCAGCGACTCATCCTCGCAGTGCGCGGCGATCACCTTGCCGAACCCGGCCGCCGCCTTCATGGCGGCCCGCATCATCTCCGCATCCGGAACCCCCCGCCCGTCGTCGGAAAACGCGACGCACGAACCGGCCAGCCCCTCCATATCGACCAGTTCCTCTCCGCGCTGCCCCATCGTAATCGCGGCATAGGGCAGCACCCGGATGAGCGCATCCCGGTCGATGAGGGCCTGCTCGGCCGCCAGGGTTTGCTTCGAATCGACCGCAGGCGACAGGTTCGGCATGGCGCACACGAGCGTAAAGCCTCCGCGTGCGGCTGCCTGCGTGCCGGTTAAAATCGTCTCTTTATAAGAAAAACCGGGTTCCCGAAGGTGCACATGCACATCGGCGAAACCCGGAAACACACCATACCCTTCGGCGTCGAACACTTCGACGCCCGCCGGCACGCCGATGCGGTCACCGAAGGAGCGAACCTTGCCGTCCTGAATCAGCACATCGCCTTTCTGCAGCCGCCCCTCCCAATATACCGTCCCGTTTATGATCGCAAGGTTCGTCATTCCACAAACGCCCTTTCGATCGCCGCCATGCGGATAAACACGCCGTTTCGCATCTGCTGGAAAATCCTCGAGTGCGGACTTTCGACCACGTCGTCATCTACTTCGACGCCGCGGTTGAACGGTGCCGGGTGCATGATGATCGCATTCGGCCTCATGCGGTTGGCGCGTTCCACGCTCATGCCGAACCGGCGGTTGTATTCCACGACAGACATGTGCATTTCCTCTTCGAGGCGCTCACGCTGGATGCGGAGCGGCATCAGGACGTCCATCGATTCGATCGCGTCGGCCAGCTCAATAAAGTGAATGCCGTTCTCCTGGAACTCTTCCGGGCCCGCCGCATAGACTTCCATGCCCAGCCGGTGCATCACTTCCATGTCTGTGTGAGCGACGCGGCTGTGCTTGATGTCGCCGACGATGCAGATCTTTAGACCTTCGAACCCGCCAAACTCCTGTTGGATCGTCATCAGGTCCAGCAGGCTCTGCGTCGGGTGGCTGTTCGTCCCGTCTCCGCCGGAAAGGATGGGAACTTTGATGTTGGTCAGCTGCTTGTAGTATTCGTTCTGCTCGTGCCGGATGATGAGCGCATCGGATCCGATCTGCTCGAACGTCCGCACGGTATCGTAAAACGTTTCTCCCTTTTGCATCGAGGAGTTATCGACGTTGAACGTAAGCACTTTAGCGCCCAGGCGATACGCAGCCATGGAAAACGAGTGCTGCGTTCTGGTACTGGGCTCAAAAAAAAGGCTGGCAATGACTTTGTTCTCTGCCGCCCTGCATTCTGCGCCGTTTAGGAATTCTTCCGCTCTATTCACTATTTTTCGTATTTCACCAATGCTCAAATCCGCCAGCGAAAACAAGTTTGCCATACGAGCACCTCCCTTTTCAACCTACGCTAGTATAGCAAAAAAAAGCCGGCAAAACAATTGCCGGGCGAAATTCCGAAATAAATCCGGCGGTAAAAACCGCCGGATCGTCTCGTTATTCACATGCATCTGCCACACCCCGGGTGATTGACCGATCAGGAATCGTGCAGCAATTTCTCCGTCTCTTCGCGCCGTTCGAGGATCGCCTGCTCGAGCATCATGTCTTTGACCTTCATGAGCCTCGTCTGGTTACCCCGCTCATTTTCGTCCAGCTTCATGCGGATGTAGCGGATCGTCTCGGTGAGCCTCGGGATCATGACGTACTCCAGCGCGTTGACGCGCCTTCTCGTCTTTTCGATTTCCAGCGCCATCAGATCGGCCTGCTTTTCCCTGGCGGCCAGATCCAGCATGTGCGGGAATACCTGGCTGAGACTTTTAACCGCGCTGTCCAGCTCTCCGGACGTGCCTGCAAACCCGTACGGGTAGATGTTGCCGGTATCTTCTTCGTCCGTAAACTCGAACACCGGCACGTTGACGCTCATCACATTGCGAACGCTCACGCCGATGGACACGGCCATCGTGGGGTACATCAGCGCCTCAGCCATCAGCTGCGGGCTCATGACCGCGCTTGCGACCGCAAAGCTGGCGTACACTTCCATCAGCTCTTTTTCGACGTTTTCGCGAAGCGCCTTGTTCTCCCGGGCAAGCTCTAAAAACTGCTTCATGAGTTCGTCGCGCTTGTCCTTCATCAGCTTGTGACCGCGGACGGCCACGACCAGCTTCTTCTTGAGGGACGTGAGGACCATCCGGGTGGGATTGACATTCATTCGTGCCATCGTCGTCTCCCCCCTTTAGGCTTCTCCGTCTTCCAGTGAACAGCTCTTTCGATCGTCGATGAGCTCCGATTCGTGATGCGCGCTGATTTCCGTGAGAGCGGCCGGCAGATAGCGGTCGAGGTATTCGTCGCGCACCCGCTTCAGCTCGCCTCTGGGCAGCAGGCCGAGAAGCTCCCAGCCGAGTTCCAGCGTCTCTTCGATCGACCGGTCCGTTTCAAATCCTTGCGATACGTAGCGGTTTTCGAATTCGTCGGCGAACTTGGCGAACAGCAGATCGACATCCGACAGCGCCGCCTCGCCGAGAATCGCCATGAGCTCCTTGCTCTGCTTGCCGCTGGAATACGCTGCAAACAGCTGGTTCATGGTGTCAGCGTGGTCTTCGCGCGTCTTGCCGCGGCCGATGCCCTTATCTTTGAGTCGGGACAGCGACGGCAGTACGTCGACGGGCGGAACGACCCCCTTGCGGTGAAGCTCCCTCGCCAGGATAATCTGACCTTCCGTAATGTAGCCGGTCAAGTCGGGGATGGGGTGCGTCTTGTCGTCTTCGGGCATCGTGAGGATGGGAATCATCGTGATGGACCCTTCGAACCCCTTCTTTCGTCCGGCGCGCTCGTACAGCGTCGCCAGGTCTGTATACATGTAGCCCGGATAGCCGCGCCGGCCGGGTACTTCTTTCCTGGCCGCCGATACTTCCCGGAGCGCTTCTGCGTAGTTGGTTATATCCGTAAGGATAACCAGCACGTGCATCCCTTTGTCGAACGCGAGGTATTCGGCCGCCGTCAGCGCGATTCGAGGCGTTGCGATACGCTCGATGGCCGGGTCGTTGGCGAGGTTTGTAAACAGAATCGTACGCTCGATGGCGCCGGTCCGCTTAAAGTCGCTGATAAAAAAGTCGGCTTCTTCGAACGTGATACCGATGGCTGCGAACACGACGGCAAAGTTGCTTTCTCCGCCGAGCACCTTCGCCTGCCTGGCGATCTGTGCCGCCAGGTTTGCGTGCGGCAGACCCGAACCCGAGAAGATGGGCAGCTTCTGTCCGCGCACGAGCGTGTTGAGGCCGTCGATCGCCGAGACGCCGGTCTGGATAAATTCGGCCGGATAGTCCCGGGCCGCCGGGTTCATCGGCAGGCCGTTGATGTCGAGATATTTTTCAGGGATGATCTCCGGCCCGTTGTCGTTGGGGCGTCCCAGACCGTCGAACACCCGGCCCAACATGTCTTCGGACACGCCGAGCTCGATGCCCTTGCCCAGGAAGCGCACTTTACTGTCGAGCAGGTTGATGCCGGCGGCGCTTTCGAACAGCTGCACGAGCGCGTTCGGTCCGTTGACCTCGAGCACCTTGCACTGCCTGACTTCGCCGCTTGGCAGGATGATCTCTCCCAGTTCGTCGTACGAGACGCCTTCCACGTCCTTGACGAGCATCAAGGGTCCCGCTACTTCCGAAATGCTTTTATATTCTTTTATCATTCCGCACTTCCCCCTTTGCTGACCAGTTCGCGGACGTCACGCTCCAGCTCTTCCGCTATGTTTTTATAATAGGTCGGAACTTCCTCTTCGCTGACGTACTTAAACCGTCCGATGGACTCCCGGACCGGCAGCTGGATCAGCGACTGATAGCTGGCTCCCTGCCGGATGGCATCGAGGCTCAGCTCGTAGAAGTTGATGATGAGCCGAAGCAGCATGTACTGCTTGTCGAGCGATGCGTAGGTGTCCACCTCGTGGAACGCGTTCTGGTGCAGGTAGTCTTCCCGGATGGATTTGCACGCTTCCAGCTTCAGCCGGTCTGCAAACGACAGGGCGTCCTGCCCGACGAGCTGGACGATTTCCTGCAGTTCCGCTTCTTCCTGGAGCATGATCATCGTCTTCTGATACAGCTCCGGGAAGTCCTTGTCGACGTGCTCGGCGTACCAGGGCATCAGCCGGTCGATGTACAGCGAATAACTCGTAAGCCAGTTGATCGCCGGGAAATGCCTGGCATAAGCCAGCGTCGAGTCCAGGTTCCAGAACACTTTGACGATTCGCAGCGTCGCCTGAGATACGGGCTCCGAGATGTCTCCGCCCGGCGGCGATACGGCCCCGATGGCGGTCAGCGC